>ENA-UONS01000263-UONS01000263.1-human-gut-metagenome-genome-assembly--contig:-CS19-NODE-263-length-65977-cov-9.205849_pt1 | contig 65977 bp, 47 predicted proteins | sample MGYA00242458_ERZ724005 | MGnify/ENA metagenome assembly ERZ724005
ATGCGGTGCCAGTTTAAGCTGCAGGTCTTTGGTATGTTTATGCACAACATAATTTTTTCCAAGTGTATTTTTAAACACATTATCCACAACTTTTACTGCATTACTGCCAAGCAATGGATATAAAACCGTCTTTGAAAGAAAACCACATCCTCCACCTAACCATACTGTATTTTTTTCCTTTGCCTCCCAGTGGAATCTTGCATAAAAATACCGGTTACAGATATTCTGGAAAATATTCAGTGCTTCTATGATATCTTCCATCTGATACGGGCAGATTGTCGTGTCAATTGATACATCAAAGCAAATCTCTGTTCCGGGGATCAGTGTCTCCCGCAATACATTCAGCGGTTTTTCTGTACCGTCTAGTGTAACATCGATCTTCTGGCTTAATGTCAGCTGATCCACACTGATAGGCTGGCTGTCACCTACATGCAGACCAGAAAGATTATCATTAACAGCATTTGCAGGCTTTTTTTCATCACGGTTTAAAGTATAAAATATCTGTTGTTCTAAACGTTTTGTCTCTCTTGCAAGGCATTGTTTCCTGCTTGCGCGTTCTGCGGAAGCAGACTGTATCTCCCTGCCTGTTCTTTCATATTTTTCCGGACATTTTTGTATCTCATCTGCAATCAGTGCCGTGCGGAACATGCCTTTTAAAGTACTGCCCGGAACATACGGCATGCCATATGCATCCTTCACAAAGGCTTCGATCTCTTTTGGTCTGGCTGTCTGTGAAACAAATGCTTCCCCTGCATCCATCTCATACAATTTCCACCTTTCATAATCTTCCCGCTGCATCTTATGCTGTCCAAGCCACTGGGATAGAGAAGGTTCCTTCGGCCGCCCATCCATCATATAGTCTGCAAACTCTTTCCCGAGTCCTTTTTTCTGCAGATCCATGTACATCTTCTCTACATTCGGTATGATCACATGATGATTCCATGGCATATAGATGTGCTCTTTTTTTCCTATTTTTTCACCGGAACCTATATAGACTGGGGATAATACACATATTTTCACCCGGTAGTGTTTTAAATAATCCCTCATAATGATACCCCCATAAAAATCGGCTTTGCATATCGATACACAGGATGTTTTCCGCCTTCCGACACATCATAGATATCTCCGGCAAAACAATTTACAAAACAGGAACCTGCTGTAAATACATAAAGATCCTTCTTTTTTCTCCACTCCTCTGCATAATCTGAAGATTCCACAAATCCAGATCTTTTTTCTAACAAATAGGATGCATTTTCCATCGCATTTTCCAATTCCTCATCTGCAGGAAGTGCAACTGACAATAACATATATCTGTCCGATTTTTTCTGCAGACATTCTAAAAGCTGTTCCGGAATCTGCCCCTCATTGTATCTATATTTTCCAAGTCCACCTGATTTTTTTCCACCAATTCCTGTATAAGATAATGCCGTCAGCAGTTTTTCCATAAGACATTTTTCATTTTCGCTTTGATACGCGGCAATGATATACAGGCCACATCCCTCTCCATAATAAAATGTTCCAACCCGGTACGGCAGAGTCTCCTCCCCGGTGCGGACAGCTGCCATCGTCTGCTGAAAATAATGTCCATAATGTTCCATCGGATCATTTGACAGATCCATTTTCCCATTCAGAAAATCGATCAAACATTCTACCGGAATAAACTTCATTTTTTTATATGCTTTTTTCTGCTTCGATTCCCCACGGTTTACCGGCTCCACATATATCATCGGTTTTGGAATCATGTATTGCTGTCCAATATATGGAAATGCATCTGAAATTAACAGATTTCCTTTTTTCACAGCATCATAAAACTGCTGCTGCAGATTCAGTTTTAAAGCCTCTATATAAAGTGCTGAAAATAACTGATCTGCCTTAAACGTGCAGGCACTTTCATTTAACATTCCGGTACCAAAATGAACACCCGTTTTAAATTCTAACTGATAGATCGTATATTCCATGTCCCGCCTCATTTCTTTTCTCTCTGTAGTCAAAAATCAATCCTGCAAAGTTATTTTATTCCACTGCACTCATGATTTTCTGACACTGGGACAAAACATCTTCCGACACTTCCCCTATCACAGGTTCCACATGGATATCCATGATTTTGACACGTCCATAACCTCTTGATCCACTGCCGCCTAAATAATCATATTCTAAAAGTTGAAACCCGTCTTTTAATATTTCAAAATCATGAACCATTTCCGATTCATTCGTCACTTCATAAATCAACTGCATCGGAAATTTTGCGCCTCTTACCACACGTTCGATCTGTCTGGGGTTCGCTACTGCCGTTGTTCTTTGGATGCTGTTTTCAAATTTAACCTCTGTTGCACCTGTCAGCCCTGCATATTTTAATTCATCCATATTTTCAAGAAACATATCGTTAAACAGGATTTTACTAGTCTTTACCTGACCTTTTTTCGCACTTCCAAACAGACTTGTCAGACATACCGCATCGTCATCCGGTGTTTTCGCTACTGTCTGATTATATTTTTTTGCCAGAAGTGTCCTTAATTTCCCTTTTAAACTGCTACCCGGAATCATCGGCATATTCGTCCTTGCATCCCGGATGACAGGAGAATCTACTGCACCAATCGCAGAAAAAGCACTCGATCCGCCAATATGTAAACCCGTTATTGTCTCTAACACCCCACTGATTTTAACTTTTGCAAACATTATTTCATCCTCCCTCTACTCATCACGTCCACCATAAAATTTTCTATATGCAACCAAGGCTTCCATATACCGGCTGAATAAAATATACTGGTCTCTGCTGCCTTTGATCTCTTCTAAGTGCTCTAAAATTTTTGCTTTATCTACCAGTTTCTTTACCTTCGGTTCACGCCCTGCTTCATAGATAAAACGAATCTTCATATAGTTGATCCGTCCAATTATTTCCGCATTCAGTTTGTCACTCTGACTATTGACCACATCATTATAAATATCGGATGTCATGGCAAGCAGATTTCTGATCTTGGATGTTGTTACCGGACCAACCAGTCTCCCTTTCTGGTCTTTTTCACTGCACAGTTCCTTGATTGCCTGTTCTGCAATCCCCACATAATTTTCTTCTGTCAATTTCATTTAATCCTGCTCCTCTCTTTTGCGATTCAGATATACATACAGATAGATTGCCGTGATCAGTTCTTTTCTATCCTGTTCCTTCCCGCTCCACTCGTACATCTTTCTTGAAAAACTCCGGTAAGCCGCCCGTTTTTCTTTATTTTCATGTTCCTGTGGTTCCATTCTCGACAACAGATAAACATATCTTGCAAAATTGATGTTGTTCCCACTTTCCCTTAACAATTCCATGAGATGATATAAAAATCCCATACCGTGCTCATCATTCTGATCAAAATAATTCTTAAGCACACCTATCTTTTCTGTAACAACATTTTGTATAAATACATTCCATGGATAAGCATGTGTTTCATCAAACAGCGTAACTGCATTTTTTCCTTCCACATGTTTTGATCTGTCTTCAAGTCTTTCCACTTCTTTTGCCATAACATTCAGCGGATATTTCGCATCGTAAATACCAACACCTCCTGATATTGTCAGCGTTCCCTGTGTAAATTTTTCAAGCGCATTTCTGATATCCATAAAAGCTGCGATCACATCATTCCACGCTCCGGCTAAAAACACATCATCTCCACCAGAATATACAATTACCGCTTTTCGTTCCCCACTTCCACCAAAATTGTCTGCTGTTCCTTTCCGAAGTATCTCATTGATATAACATTTAAAAAATAAAGACAACTGCCGTGACAATGTAGATGTTCTCGAAAGTGTTACATATTTGTCATCTCCATCCGGTCTCTGCAGTCCATAAACAAAAGTCGTTCCAAGGTTATCCACATCCGCACGAAGGATTCCAATTCTTTCCACACCTTTTGCCTGTTCTGCCAGTTTTTCAAACGTGTCACCTGTCGTATAATCTCCAACCCACAATTTTGTAGTAACATGTTTCCCGGTATAAATTTCATTTTTCGTATAACACCGGACATAATTTTCTGATTCCATCCGTTTTAACAGACTTTCTTTTGTATCTGCTGCTAAGTACCTGTTTTCCGGAAGTGGCAGCGCATCTTTATTCGGTTCACTCATGACAGTAAAATAATTTTCATACAGAATACTTCCTGACATTTTTTCTAATGCCAGACATACCTGACATTTATCATCTGTAAGGCGGGCTATCCTGCGGCACACTTTACATTCCCGCTCTCCTTCATGTTTTCTGCTATTCAGATTCCGGATCATATCTGCATTATACCGATTCGATTTTTTCTCAGAAATCATCTTAGATATCGTAAGATACAGATCGGAATAACTTCCCTTCGGCATATTTCTTAACGCATTGGCATTTGCTTTCGCATATCCGCAGGCAACATATAACGCTGTATCAAAATGTTCCATCATCCAGTGATTCAGACTTTTTTCATAGTGCTCTAAAATATCACGGGTATCATCCGTATTCGCTAAAAGCAAATAACAGTGTCCTCCTCCTGTATAAATTAAATTTGCCCTTGAAAGTGACAACTTCTCTAACAGTTCATCCACAATATGCTCCATCATAATTTCAAGGTAAAAACTTCTCGCACGCAGTCCTTTTAATGCACCTTTTTCTCCTATCGTATAGATAAAACTCTGAATACCGGAAATATCCATGGAATACAGTAAAAACATTTCCTCGTCATAAGATTTCTCTGCATTGATAAACAGGCTCTGCTTATAATTTTTTCGCCTTTCGCAGTCAGAAACTGCATTACGCATGACGCAACTGCTGCGGTCATCTTCATGTGGTCATACAAAGAAATATCTGCAAGTTCCTTTTTTGAAGTAGAAGATGGAATGTATGTCAGATTTGCCTCAAGCACAGCCAGCAGGGAATTGATGTATTCTTCGTCTAACGTGATGCCCTTTAAATTATCTGTAATATTTTGAATGACGGACTGATAAAAATGTTCATCCATAGATATTTCATCTTCTGTCGGATAATTAATTCCATTCTTCGGATTTAAAACCTGCATGGCATAATGACTTTGTCCGTGATTTCCATTTAAAATATTAAATACACTCTCTAACGGCATCGCTTTATCAAATCCGCCTTCTCCTGCTTCCGCCTCTCTGCGATCCGAAAATGCTGCCACATTGTCTGCATAGTAAACAACATATGCCTTATCGTCTTCTGCTAAGGATGCGTTCTTTAAATACATTCCATGATGATATCTCACACAGTTTAAAATTTCATCATCTGAAATATGTGCTTCATTCTTCAGATACTCATATCCACTCTGACTGTGATTTCTTCCATCCCCACTTCTATACACAACTTTTCCTATGTCATGAAGCAGACTTCCAATCATTAATTTTATCTGATCGTCCGTTATCATTTTCTTCCCCCTTCGTTTATGATTTTCATATATCCCATTCCGAGGGAAGTTTTGATTCCTACCCCGGAATACTCTCCAAACTCGAACAGCATGTTTACAAAATTTGCCATTGTATCTGTGCCATGCAGCTTTATGGTTATTTTTCCGATAAAGGATGGAATCCTGACACCCTCCAAAGAAAAACTTACACTTTTCAGATCATACCTGATCACCTGTGCATGCTCACATATCTGTTCGAGTGTATCTTCATCATGCATTGTATTTTCTGCTGTGGCACTGTCGTACTTATTCATCAGACTCTGAAAAACACAGCGAAGATCCGGATAAAAAAGATACCTTCCATTTTGTTTAAATGCAGTCGGAGATAGAAAATGAATCTGAATATACCTTTTCCCATCATCCTCATAAAAATGATCCATTAATTCTTTATATGTTGTTTCCATATAATTTTTCTTCACTATCAAAACTTTAAGATCATGTTTTTTTATCAGAATGTATTCTAATTTCCACAACGTATCCTGTATAATAATCTTCACTGCTTCTTTATTCAGTCCTGTAATTACCCAGTACCAGTTCCCCTCTCTGCATTCTAAATGCTGTGCATATGGATGAAGGCTTGAAATATGCAGATAATCTGCATATTTCTCCGGCAGCAATTCCATAAGTGCCCCATGAAACAATGATGACATCTGGTATGTCAATTCTTTTTCACATTTTAATTTTAATTCTAATTTTGCTAACATTCCCCTTCTCCATCTGTTATTTTATGCCTTTATATTTTATTTACTTACTATTGTAACATGCATCTTCCAAATTTTCATATATTAACGTAAAATATTTATTTTTCTATTTCATAATCTGACATAAATAACCAAAAGGCAAGAGATCTCTCCCTTGCCTTTTCATAAGCCAGCCACCCTACAACTCTTCCGTCTTATACGTGACATATCCCTCATAATAATAACTATGGTCAATACCTTTCATATAAATTTCCCGGTCATTGATCTGATCGGTAAGTGCTGCATTTAAAATATATTTAATTTCAATATCTTTGATCGGACTGCGTTCCATCGCCATCAGATAATCTTCTTTTTCTATCTTACTCCAGTCCACCACCTGTCCGATCTGTTTTTTTAACATCATATCCAGCCAGATGCGCATGCTTCTTCCATTTCCTTCTCGGAACGGATGCACAATGTTCATTTCCACATATTTTTCAACAATCTCATCAAATGTGTTCTGTGGCATTTTGTCTACATTTTTAATTGCTGTTTCAAGATACATAAGCGGTGCAAATCTGAAATTACCTTTTGATATATTTACGGTTCGGATTTTTCCTGCAAAGTCATAGATATCATCAAATAAATATTTATGGATCTCACATAACGTTTGAAACTTTCCCGCCTCAAGGTTCTCGAGCATACCATTTTCAAACAGTTCTACTGCTCTTTTTTTGCTGATACGCTCCTCTTTGCGCGCAAGTTCCGCGGAATTTTTAATTCCAAACTTATTTTCCAATGCCATACAACATGCCCTCCATATCGGAATGTTCTCCCTTTTAATCCTCCTCGATCACATGCATCTCCAGAAAATCAAAATCCACATGCTCAATAAAACAATCCTGCGTAAAACGTGTCTTTGCATGCCTCTTAAACTCTTCCACATTCGCATCTAACCAGATCGGTTTTCCAAGGTCAAATGCATAACATACCTCATCTAACGCCTTGAAAATTTTGTGCGTTCTCGTATCATCTGACTCATCTGTCACTGTCATATCCTTGATCAGGTGGGTACCCTTCATCATTTTAAACCAGATTCTCATGAATTGTTATCTCTCCATTTTTATCGTTAATCAGTGTCTTCTCTGCCGTCCCGTCTCATACATCAGAAGTGATGCAGAGATCGCCGCATTCAACGACTCCACCTGTCCCTGCATTGGAATCTTAATATAAGTATCTGCCAAATCTGCGATCTCATCCGACAATCCGTTTCCCTCATTTCCGATGAGAAACGCCGTCTTTTTCTTATAGTCCGGCTCATCATAGGAAAGCATACCCTTAAGGTGCGCCGCATAGACATTGACCTGCTGCTCTTTGAGTGATGAAATCGTCCCAGGAAGATCTTTCGTGACGAAAAAAGGAACACGATAAATGCTTCCCATCGTGGAACGGATTGTTTTCGGATTAAACAGATCCACGGTCGTCTGGTTCATGATCACACCCGTGATGCCTGCCCCCTCACCGGTGCGCACCATCGTGCCGAGATTTCCCGGATCCTGGATGCTCTCTAAGATCAGAAGATGTGTCTGTTCCCCTTTGAGCATTTCCTCTAATGCATACTCCGGTTTCTTTATCACACAGAGAATTCCCTGCGGTGTCTGTGTGTCGGAAACACTTTTAAACACATTGTCAGAGACGATCTCATAGCCGGTTTCATTCAAACGCTCCAGTACTTTTCTGTTCAGTTTTTCTTCCCCATGTTTTGGCGTGCAGGATTCCATGCAATCCTGCATATTGCCCTGCGTACATGTTCCATAAAAACTCTCGGAAACATAAACCTGTTTCACCCACTCCACCGGGGCCTCTAAAAACATTTTTCTTCCCTCTGCCACAAAAACACCCTGTTCATTTCTGGCTTTTGCTTTTTTCATGAGCAGTGTCAAATTTTTCATCTGCTGGTTTGTTGTACTTGTAATCATAATTTCCCTCACTAAAAAATCCGTTATACCTGTCGCTAAGTATAACGGATTTCTCTCTAAAATGCAAAAATATATGATTCTATGTAAAATCAGATTACAGAGAAAGGTTCTTGCTGATCTCGTACTGATATTCCGGAATCTCTTTTTTCATTGCAAGTGCCTCGTCGATATCATAATCAACGAAATCACCATGACGGTATCCAACTACACGGTTTGTCTTTCCTTCGCAGAGTAAGTCTACTGCTAAGGCACCCATGGTAGACGCATATACACGATCTTTACATGTCGGGCTTCCACCACGCTGCATGTGACCTAAGATGGTTGCACGTGTCTCGATACCGGTTGCAGCTTCGATTCTCTTTGCCATACTGGAAGAATGTCCGATTCCCTCAGCATTTACGATGATATGATGCTGTTTACCGCGTTTACGGTTCTCGATGATGTGGTTGACTAATTTCTGCTCGTCATAGTCATATTTTTCCGGAAGTAAAATATCCTCAGCACCGTTTGCAATACCGCACCATAATGCGATATAACCAGCGCCACGTCCCATAACCTCGATGATACTGCAACGCTCATGGGAGGTTGATGTATCACGAACTTTGTCGATTGCTTCCATTGCTGTATTTACTGCTGTATCAAATCCAATCGTGTACTCGGTACATGCAATATCAAGGTCGATGGTTCCCGGAAGACCAATGGTATTGATTCCAAGTCCCGCAAGCTTCTGAGCTCCCTTGAAAGAACCGTCACCACCGATAACAATGATTCCGTCGATGCCATGTTTCTTACAGATCTCTGCACCACGCTGCTGTCCTTCTGCTGTTGTAAACTCCATACAGCGTGCTGTCTGTAAGATCGTACCACCGCGCTGGATGATATCGGAAACATCTTTTGCTTCCATATCAATGATCTCTTCCTGAAGAAGTCCTGCGTAACCTCGCTTAATTCCTTTTACCTTTTTTCCCTTTGCAATTGCTTCCCTTACAACTGCACGAATGGCTGCGTTCATTCCCGGCGCATCGCCACCACTTGTCAGCACACCGATTGTATTAATCTCTTTTGCCATTTATCGTTCCCTCCTAAAATAATATACCCATTTTTCTAATCTTTATTATTCTAATCTCTTTATTATTTCTTTTCAATGCTCTTTTCAACAATTTTTACATTTTTTTCGCCCAAAAATTCCGTCAAGTTACCAACAAGCTCCGGATTGATATGAATATTGTAATTTTGGCCTAATCTTTTCATGGCACGCGGCGAGGCAATATAGATCACAATCTCATCATTTCCGTCCGAACCATAGAGCCGGGAATACAGTTCTTTTTCCTTTTCCTCATATGATTCTTTTGTCGCAAACTGAAGCCACAGCTCCCGTTTGGTGTCGTCAAAGGAATAGATTTTTTCACAGATCAGTTTTCCGTTTTTATCTTCCTCGACATTGGCATGTCCGGCGACAAAGACTTTTTCATCCTCGTTCAAATAACGGCTGTATTTCTCGTAATCGCGCGGAAAAATAATAACTTCCACCGTTCCAAACAGATCCTCGACCGTGATGAATGCCATCGCTTTGTTCTGCTTGGTGTATTTGATGGTCTTTTCAGTGATGATGCCCCCAATGACAACACTCTGGTTATCTTTGATCTTTACGGCATTCGTTTCTTCATCCAGCATAAAATCTGCTGTCACGGCGCTGATATTTTTGCGCCATTTTTCCTCATATTCCTCCAACGGATGTCCGCTTAAATAAATGCCAAGAACCTCCTTCTCAAAACCAAGTTTGATCTCCTTGGTGTACTCCTCCACATTCGGGAAACGGACTTCATACGCCTTTTTTTCTTCCTCTGAGACAAGGTCAAACAAAGACATCTGCCCTGCAAGTGAATTTTTCTTTTCCTGGTTCAGGTTGTCGATCAGCGTATTATATACTAAGAGCATCTGCTGTCTGTTGCCGTCTAATCCATCGCAGGCTCCAGCTTTGATCAGGTTTTCGACCGCACGCTTATTGACCTCACGCCCCGCCACACGGCTTAAAAAATCAGAAAGTGTGATATATTTACCGTTTGCCTCTCTTTCAGCTAAAATGATATCAATAACCTGTCTGCCGATGCTCTTGATTGCGTACATGCCGTAGCGGATCCCATCTTTTGTTGCCAAAAAGCGTCCTTCTCCCTCATTGATGTCCGGAGAAAGTACCTTAATTCCCATCTGGCGGCAGGAATAAATGTACTCTGCAACTTTTCTTGTATTGTCGATCACAGACGTCATGAGCGCCGCCATAAATTCAACCGGATAATAATATTTTAAATACGCCGTCTGATAAGCAACCACCGCATAAGCTGCTGCGTGGGATTTGTTAAATGCATATTTGGCAAAATCGACCATGGAATCGTAGATCTGGTTTGCCGCCTGCTCGCTGATTCCGTTTGCGATACAGCCTTTGATGCCCTGCTCTTCATTGCCATAGACAAAGTTCTGACGCTCCGCGTCGATGACGTACTGTTTCTTTTTACTCATGGCGCGGCGGATGTTATCAGCCTGTCCCATTGTATAACCGGCGAGGTTCTGCACGATCTGCATAACCTGCTCCTGATAGACGATACAGCCATAGGTCGGCTCTAAGATCGGCTCTAATTCTTTGCAGACATAGGTCACACTCTCCGGTTCATTTTTTCCCTTGATGTATTTTGGGATAAAGTCCATCGGGCCCGGACGATAAAGGGAGATACCGGCGATAACGTCCTCTAAACTCTGCGGTTTTAACTCCTTCATGAAGTTTTTCATGCCCGCACTTTCTAACTGGAATACACCGTCGCATCTTCCGGTTCCGATCGAGTCTAATACTTTTTTATCGTTATAATCAATGTTATCCACATCAATTTTTATTCCATGATTTTTTTCCACAAGTTTGACCGCATCACTGATGACAGTTAAGGTACGGAGTCCAAGGAAATCCATTTTTAACAGTCCGAGTTCCTCGATCGTGGTCATGACAAACTGTGTTGTGATCGTACCGTCAGAACTTCGCGACAACGGCACATATTCGTCCATCGCCTTCTGGGAGATTACGACTCCGGCGGCATGCATGGATGTATGGCGCGGCAGACCTTCTAGTCTTTTCGCCATGTCGATCAGTCTTTTTACCGTCTCATCCGACTCATACATAGAACGCAGTTCCGGGTTCATTATGAGTGCTTTGTCGATCGTGATATTGAGCTCGTTTGGAATATTTTTTGCAATCGTATCACAGAAATTATACGGCAGATCCATGACACGTCCGACATCACGGATGACACCGCGCGCCGCTAACGTACCGAAGGTAACGATCTGCGTTACACAGTCTTTTCCGTATTTTTCAATAACGTAATCAATAACTTCACTTCGTCTCTCATAGCAGAAGTCAATATCGATATCCGGCATGGTCACGCGTTCCGGATTTAAGAAACGCTCAAACAGCAGATTATAACGGATCGGATCAATATTGGTGATTCCTGTTGTATAGGAAACAAGACTTCCCGCAGCACTTCCCCTTCCCGGGCCAACCGGAATACCGTGCGTTCTCGCATAGTTAATAAAATCCCATACAATAAGGAAGTAATCGACATATCCCATTTTCTGGATGACGGAAAGTTCATAGTCAAGTTTTGGTAAAAGTTCCTCATGTTTATCCGGATAACGTCTTACCAGTCCCTCATGGCAGAGTTTGTTCAGATAAGTCCATGAATCATAACCTTCCGGCACATCAAAATGCGGCAGCTTTGTCACGCCAAATTCAATCTCCACATTGCAGCGGTCCGCGATCTTCTGTGTGTTGTCAATCGCCTGTGCCGCATACGGAAACAGCGCGCGCATCTCCTCCTCAGATTTCACAAAATACTGCCCGCCCTCATAACGCATGCGGTTTTCATCGGACAGTTTTTTTCCTGTCTGCAGACAGAGTAAAATATCATGCGGCTCGGCATCCTCAGCGTAAGTGTAATGTACGTCGTTTGTTGCCACCAGTTCAATGCCTGTCTCTTCACTCATCCGCATCAGACCTGCATTAACGGTCTTTTGATCCGGGATTCCATGATCCTGCAATTCCAAAAAGAAATTGCCTTTTCCAAAACATTTTTCATATTTACAGGCAGTCTCTTTTGCCTCCTCATAAAGACCACGCACCAGGTAGCGCTGCACCTCCCCGGCAAGACAGGCACTTAAGGCAATGATACCCTCATGATACGTCTCTAAGACTTCCATATCCACGCGTGGTTTGTAGTAATATCCTTCCACGAAACCTTTTGAAACTATTTTCATCAGGTTCTGATACCCCTGATTATTTTCCGCTAAAAGCACCAGATGATAATAACGGTCATCCCCGTGTGAAAGTTCCCTGTCAAACCGTGATCCCGGCGCCACATAGACCTCGCAGCCTAAGACCGGCTTGATGTCTGCAGCCCTTGCTGCCTTATAAAAATCAATCACGCCGTACATCACACCATGATCTGTGATGGCGGCGCTGTTCATCCCGAGTTCTTTGACTCTTGAAACATATTCTTTTATCTTATTTGAACCGTCCAAAAGGCTGTACTCTGTATGGACGTGCAGATGCGTAAATGACATGCTTTGTTTCCTCCGCATTCTATTATATCGTCTCCCTGATAAATATTCAATTTTTTTCGCACATCTCATACAATCTCATACAATTTTCTCTCTTTGTCTATCTGACTGCCGTGTCTGCCTATGCATCCTCTGCCGGCACTTTGTTTACGGTATCATCTTCCTGTACCAGAACCAGCGCAGAGATACCTTCGACAGTAACAGAACCTTCCGCCGTTCCAAGAGATCTGCATCCTGCCTTTTTACCATTGACACAGATATCCCACGTCCCGGCAGGTAAGTTTACTGTGACTGCATCCGGATTTCCATTATAGATGACTGCAATATTCTGTGCCGTTTCTCCCTGTACCTCACCCTGAATGGTATATGCTACGACATTTGCATCAAGTCCAGTCATAAAGGTAAGATTATTCTGAATTGCAGCGGCTGTTGTCATGCGCAGTGCACTGTGTGCCTTACGGAATGCGATCAGACCTTTATAATATTCATAAACATCCATTACGTTACCTTTATTATCCCACTTAATGCTGTTCGTTGCATCAGGGGAAGAATAGCTGTTCTCATCAAATCCAGTCTCAGACTTCTCATTTGGCTTAGAGCGAAGCATCTCTTCACCAGCCTGCATAAATGGTACACCCTGCGAGGTAAAAAGAACCGCGCTTCCCAGCTTATTCATCTTCACTCTGTCAGCCTCACTGTCATCTGCATTGGAAATGGCAAGCTTATCCCAGAATGTCAGATTATCATGACAGGATATATAATTAATACTCTGTCCCGGCTGTCCCGACCAGTTCGTACACTTATCACCAGCCTTTGTGAGCGTAACCTGCGAATGCGGGGTTGCTGCTACAACACTGAATTTAATGTTTTCTTCCATATTATCTTTGCCGCTTACAAAACCTTTGTCCAGAAAATCAAATACACTGCCTTTGATTCCATCACGGATATCATCACTGAAAGCACCCACACGATCCAGCCGGTAAATATTGTTCTTCGTTGCCTGCTGTGCTGCCGGCAATGCAGATTCTCCTCCAGTCCATCCTTCACCATATACCATAATGTCAGGATTCACCTGATCCAGTGCTTTTCTGACAGCCTTCATGGTATCCAGATCATGTACGCCCATCAAGTCAAAACGGAAACCATCTATATGATATTCCGTTGCCCAGTATACAACAGAATCTACGATATACTTGCGCATCATGGCACGCTCCGAGGCTGTTTCATTACCACAGCCTGAACCATCTGAATAATGATTGCCATTCTTTCTGTAGTAATAATCTGGCACTGTCTTCTGAAACCATGAATCTGCCAGATGATAAGTATGATTATATACAACATCCATATTCACGCGGATTCCATTTTCATGAAGTGTCTTAATCATCTGCTTCATTTCATTGACACGTACTTCCCCATGATATGGATCTGTACTGTAAGAACCTTCCGGCACATTATAGTTCTTAGGATCATAGCCCCAGTTGAACTGCGCTGTATCTGGCTTTGTTTCATCTACAGTAGCATAATCACAACTCGGCAGAATCTGTACATGCGTCACTCCAAGATCCAGAATATGATCCAGTCCTGTAGCCAGCCCTTCCCTGTTCTTTGTTCCGCGCTCTGTCAATCCAAGAAACTTACCTGTATTCCGAATCCCGGAAGAAGCATCGGAAGACAGATCACGAATATGTACTTCATAAATCACTGCATCTGTTGCATTATTAAATGCCGGTCTGACATCTGCATCAAATCCATCCGGATCGGCAGCTTTCAGATCAAGGATCTCACCTCTGTTGCCATTTACGCCTGCACTTCTTGCATATAAATCAACAACTTCATTTACTTTATTACCGATCTGTACTGAATAAGTATAATATACACCATTCAGGTCTCCTGTCTTTTCACACACCCAGGTTCCTTTGACATCTGCTGTCATTGGAATTGTTTCTATCAAATTGTCACCATCGCCCTGCTCATATAGGTTAAGCGATACTTTCCCGGCAGCAGGTGTCCATATACGAAATGTTGTCTTTTCTTTTGTATATACAGCCCCCAGATCGTTACCGTCATATACCAATTCATCATTAAAATAAGTAGAACCAATCTTTCTTTTCATCGATACCATACATCCTTAATAGCCCTGTCTGTTCAAAGAATCATCCTGTTACCCGCCTAGTATACCTCTCCCTTTTCAGTTCGTCCAGTTAATTTTTTCGTTTTTTTTCGTAAATTATCCTATTTTGTCAGGTATACTACCGCTTCATACGGACGGATTTTTTCTGAAATATCTTTATAGTTTCCTATCAGAATTCCCCGGTTTTCTTTTACCATATCCGCAATAGAAGCCGGAACATCCAGTTCTTTTTCCGTGAAATTGCAGATTACCAGTATTTTTTTATTCTCGGATGATCTTGTATAAATGTAAAGATTTTCATCTGCATCTTCAAGTCCGTCGAACGTTCCATAAACGATCACTTCTTCCTCTTTGCGCAGTTCTATGAGTTTCCTGTAGTAATTGTATATGGAATCCGGATCTTCCACCTGAGCAGCCGCATTGATCGTTTTATAATTCGGATTCACGGCAAACCATGGCGTTCCCGTGGTAAATCCTGCATTTTCTGAATCATCCCACTGCATAGGTGTCCTTGCATTATCCCGTCCTTTCTTACTGATAATGTCCATCATCTGATCATGCGTATATACTTTTGTATCGGTAACAAGATCTATATAAATATTTTTTTCCTCTATATCGTCACATTCAGACACATCCGAAAAATGCATATTGGTCATTCCAAGTTCTTCCCCCTGATATACATACGGTGTTCCCTGCATCATGTGAAGACAGGTTGCAAGCATCTTTGCTGAAAGCTCCCTGTATTCCCCGGAATCATTTCCCCATCTCGAAACAACCCTTGGCTGGTCATGATTGTTCCAGTACAGACTGTTCCATGCTACTTCCTCTAACCCTTTCTGCCAGCGGTTTAAAACTTCTTTGAGATCCGGAAGATAAAGTTTCTTATCTGTCCACTTTCCATGTTCATCCGAATCCACATCCATATGCTCAAACTGGAATACCATGCTTAACTCTTTTCCATCGCTTCGCGCATATTTTTTTGCCTCTTCGAGCGTAACGCATGATGTTTCACCCACTGTCAGAAGGTTATACCTGCTTAATACTTTTTGGTTCATCTCCTGAAGATATTCATGTTCATGAGGTCCATTGGCTGTGACTGCACCACAAAAAGAATATTTTTCCCCTTCTTTTACCGGACCATCTTTGTATTCTTCCGGCTTGCTGATCAGACTGATCACATCCATCCGGAATCCGTCAATGCCTTTTTCACACCACCATGTCATCATATCAAAAACTTCTTTTCTTACCACAGGATTATCCCAGTTAAGATCAGGCTGTTCCGGCACAAACTGATGCAGATAATACTGTCCGGTTGTCTCATCAAACTGCCATGCAGATCCACTGAAATATGATCCCCAGTTTGTCGGTTCATGACCATCTACCGGATCTTTCCAGATATAATAATCGCGGTATTTATTATCTTTTGATTTTCTGCTTTCCAGAAACCATTTATGCTGGTCAGATGTATGGTTGACAACCAGATCCATTACCAGTTTCATTCCTCTTTGATGAATTTCTTTTAATAATTCATCAAAATCTTCCATTGTCCCGAACTCATCCATTATATCCTGATAATCGCTGATATCATATCCGTTATCTTTATTTGGAGATTTATAGATCGGGGATACCCAGATAACTGTGATACCGAGATTCTTTATATAGTCTAATTTTTTTATGATCCCCTGAAGGTCTCCGATTCCATCTCCGTTACTATCCATAAAACTCCTTGGATAAATCTGATAAACAACTGCTTCTTTCCACCATGCTTTCTGCATCTTTTTTCTCCTTATAAATCAGCGGTCATGATCTCAATGACTGCCAGTCTGATCTCTTTTTTTAAATTCGTCGTCTCAAGCTCGCCTAAGATATCTGCCAGATTTTTTCCACTACTTAAAAGCCGGTATGCAGACTCTTTTGCAAGATTACTGTCCTGTGCCTGATTCAGCAGATCATACACACGCTCCAGTGTATGGTTGTCATTTAATGTCAGTTTCTGTTCAAAAACAATTTCCACTTTTTCATCCACTGACACTTTCGGAATGTGGATTCTGATACATCCCTTCTTCCACTGATATTCATACGTTATTTTGATTTTTTTTCCACTTATGTATACTTTAGGCACTGCCTCTTTCACTCCACACAGTTCCACTGTATAATCCCGGAATTCCGGGATCAGATCTGTCTGTCCGGCTGCCCCTTCGATTGTGAACGCCCCTCTTTCCCAGTCAAAATGCATGGATGTAAAGCAACAGCTCCTGCCATCTTTATAATCCTCGGTCTCACCGTCATCCTCATAATGTGTATAATTGCCATCCGCTCCGCCATAGACTCTTATGATAAGTTCTTCCGGATTTTTCAGAAAATCTTTTCCGAACAACTCTTTCTGCATCGGAATGATGCCCCCTGCTTTTACAAGCACCGGAATACTGTTAATGCCGCGGAACATCCACATTACTTTCTCACCTTTATAGATCAATCCGGTAAAGAAATCGTGGTAACAGCCTTCCGGTATCCACGCTTTTACTTTTCCCTGATTTAAACTCGCTATCTGGTCACTTGTAATCGGTGCAACAATCATATCTGTTCCAAAAAGATACTGGTTGTTGCTTACTCCCTCAACAAAAGAATGATCCTGAACCGGATATGCCTGTTCCTTTTCCGGATAATCGTAATACATTGGTGCAATGACCGGGCGGTATTCTTTGTATGCCAGATAGTTCATGGTGTAAATATAAGGCAGTAACTGATGCCTTAAGCGCAGGGCTTCTCCCATCGCATGTTCTACTTCCGGTCTGAAATTCCATGGTTCTTTTCCACTGAACGACATTTTAGTACTGTGCAGCCTGTTGATTGGGGAAAATGTCCCTAACTCATACCAGCGTGCCTCCATAACATCTGACCGGATTCCAAGCATATGTCCGCCTATATCATGACTCCACCATCCATATCCGATATTTGATGCCGTTGCTGTAAAATAAGGCTGGAAATCAAGAGACTCCCACGTTACAACCGTATCCCCGGAAAAACCTACCGGATATCTGTGAGAACCAGGACCTGCATAACGTGAAAATGTCATTTTTCTTTTTCCATCCCGTCCACTGTCAAGATAATGGTAATGATTCAGCATCCAAAGCGGATCTAACTCTTTCACTGCCGTATGTCCACCCTGCTGCCAGTCCAGCCACCAGAAATCAACTCCCTCTTCCTCAAGCGGATGATGTACGATCTCAAAATAATTTTCCAGAAACTCCGGATCTGTAATATCGAATTCAACCGGTTCTCCGGCTGCCGGATCCATTCCCATTGCCTCTGCCATTTCTTTATACATACTTTCGCATTCCCGGATACCGAGTGCCGGATGCACATTTAAAGTCACTTTCATTCCCCTGTCATGCAGATTATCCATAAAACTCACCGGATCCGGAAACAGATCTCTGTTCCATGTATAACCGGTCCAGCCGGAACCATACTTCTTGTCAATATCTGTGATATGCCAGTCCATGTCAATGACTGCCACCGAAAACGGGATTTTCTCCGCTAAGAAACGATCCATCAGTCTCTGATACTCATCCTGTGAATACTCGTAATATCTGCTCCACCAGTTTCCAAGTGCATATTTTGGAAGCATTGGGACACGGCCGGTAACCCTAAAAAAATCTTTTACCGCGCCCCGGTAATCATGACCATAGGCAAACAGATAGAAATCCTCTCCTCCCTGTTTTCTCTCTTTGATCCAGCCATCCTCGGTAAGTAAAATCGTTTTTGAATCATCTAATACTGCAAATCCATCCCTGGAAAGAATTCCTTTTTCCAGTCTGATCCTGCCGTCTGCTTCATCGAGCGTACGGGCAGTTCCGAAAAGATTACGATCCTCTTTTCTGCCATAATACCATTCCAGATCACATCCATTGTCCGGTTTTTTCAGCTTCACACTCAGGATGCCCTCATCAAATGCTCTCTCATCATAGCGTATCCGTATGCTTTTTGTCTGGATCTCCAGAAAGTTATTTTTCTGCTTTATCTCAAAAGGAACCTCTTCTAAATCCCTGTACCATATTACCTGCGAAGCCTCATCCACAAATGCACCGGATTCATTATATTCAAATCTGACCAGCCTGTCCGTCAGAAATGTAATACGGTAATTTTTTCCAAGAACAATATTCCGCGGATCTGCTTTTGGTCTTCTTTCACATATGAACTGCTGTTTCATCGTCTATTACACATCCTTTCGTATTTTTACATTTTGAAAAATCTTCTTTAAGAAAAAACTGTTGATCCATGCAATTCCTGAGATACCGATCAGAAACCAGATACCAAATGCAATTGGAATTTTTGAAATAATAAAAAATGGAAGGATATTCAAACCCAGCATAAGCAATGTATATGGAATATTCGAGATTCCGAGCAATACGGCATTCCTCACAGTTGCTTTCACAGTATTCTCAAAGTAAGATTCCATTGGAAACGCGTAAGTAAATATCTCTGCTACTATAATCCCGGCTGCGATCACAAGTATCTGTAAAGCATTCATCGTTCCGTCTGCAGCAAAAATATGATAATCCAGATATAGCATTGCAATCACCAGTACACCCACAAGATAAATGATCGTAGATGACCTGAAACTTGCTTTAAACAACTTCCAAAAGTCCTTTATCAGATATCCTTCTTTTTTCTCCTGTATACGAAAGATGCATCCATAAACGGCTGTTATGGATGCCCCTATCGTAACGATCGGAATACAAAAGAGGATTGCTAAAAGATTTAATCCAACCAAATCTGCGATCCGGTTTAATACCTTTACAAACTTTCCATCATTCTGCAGCATTTTTCTCTCCTATGCTCTTATGCCCGAAATTCGTTTTTTCCTTTGCTGACAGTTACTGTCTGATCCATGATCTCTGCCTCGAAATCTTCCCCTTCGTTTATAACTTCCACACCATCTTTGCAGACTGTGATATGAAGTTCGTTTCCTTTCCAGTAAAGAGGATATGTAAACTTCTCCCACTGTTTTGGACAATTTGGAGCAATACGGAGATGACCGTCACGGATTCTTATTCCACCGAATCCCATTACCACATCCTGCCATACACCTCCCATATTTGCACTGTGGATTCCTGCATCAGAGGATTTCATCTCCTGTCCAAGATCGGTAAGTGCAGCACTCATGAACATTTCATAAGCCTCTTTCTCCATACCAAGGTCACATGCAGTGATACTGTGGATTGCCTTGGAAAGAGATGAATCATGCAGTGTTCTTGCTTCATAGTATACATAGTTCTTTGCCTTATTATCCGGTGTCGTGATATCTTCCATCTGATACAGCAGTTCTACAATATCAGCCTGTTTACCTGCCTGCATTCCCTGTACATCTTCCCCTGAATAATCATGAAAGATCGTTCCCACAACAGAAGCATTCTTATACACAGAAAGATCTATTTCTTTTAGATCAAAGTATCCGTCAAACTGAGGAATAATCCCTGTTTTTTCATCCGGCTGCGGCAGATAAAGTTTCTTCATTTTATCTTTCAGTTCTTCCTCTAACTGTTCTAATGATGTACCCTCTTCCCGCATTAATTTCTGCATTTTCCCGTAGATATCTTTCTTCTCATCACGGATGCATGCAATTACCTGTACTGCAAGTCTCATATTTTCATGTGCCATATAATTCGTATATGCATTATTATCCACATGTTCTTTGTACTCATCCGGTCCTATAACATCACGGATTTCATATCTGTTGTTTTCTTCAATCCACTCCAGACGGCTGTTCCAGAATCTGGCAGTCTCGATCGTCATCTCATAGCCATATCTATCCATGAAGTCCTGATCATCTGTTGCAGCATAATACTGCCATAGTGCAAAAATAATATCAGACGTAATGTGCTGCTCGATCACTCCGGTTAAACAGATCATCGGCTCTCCGGTATGAACATTGACACCGGTCACATACGGTGTAACTTCACCATCACTGACCCATGCCGCTTCCCACGGGTACATGGCTCCTTTGTAACCATTTTCGATTGCTTTCTTTCTTGCACCGTACAGTCCCTTATAACGGAATTCCAGAAGAGTTCTTGCCGTCTCCGGTTCTGCCATCTGGAAATATGGGAAAATAAATGTCTCTGTATCCCAGAAAGAATGTCCTTTATATCCTTCTCCACTAAGTGCCTTTGCACCAATACCAACCCGGTTATCTCCCCTGCGTACCATGATTTGAAGATGATAAAGTGCAAAACGCACCGCTATCTGTGCATCATCCTCTTTACTATCAATCTGAATGTCCTGTTTCTTCCAGATTTTCTCCCAGACTTTTTTACTTTCCCCCAAAAGAGCTTCATAGCCTTTTTCTTCTGCTTCTTTTAAATTATCAAGACCATCCCTGCAGACATTCTCTCCTTCCGGCTCTTTCCCTGATGCCACATACTCCAGATCTCTGCTGGAATGAACCGTTGAGATCTTCTCCACTCTTGCGGTCTCTCCCTGTGGAATGACAAGCTGAATTTCAGTGTGGATTTTTCTTCGGTCATCAATGATCTTAGATGCCGCATCTTCTGTATACTTTCCGCTCTGGAATACTTTATGTACGGTGCTGACTGCAATTGAAACTGCCGATTCTGTCGTGACCATACCCATTTGAAGAAATTTTTCTTCAAATGCACGCTTGGAAAATTCTGTGAGATGCTGTGCCCCATGATTTGTTACCTGTGCATCAATTCCGCTTACAACTTTTACTTTCATCTCGCAGTTTACCGGCTTGATTTCAACATATGCACCGATCACATGCACATTTTCATAAGATACAAAACGGTGGAATGAAAGATGTACGATATCTCCATTTTTCCCTTTCCATAAAACGTTGCGGCAGGTTTCTCCTGTATAGAGGTTTAATGTTCTTGAATACTCTTTTATATTGTTCTCATTCATGGAAAAACGTTCCCCATTGAGTTCGATCTCCATGTTCACAATATCCGAAACATTCGGCAGTTCTGTTACTTCATCTTTACTTGCTTTATTGAATGTTCCTGTAATAAACATACCCCTTACGGTATTCACATATTGTTCTTCGAGAGAATTGCGGAGTCCTAAATAACCATTTCCCTGTGTGAAAACAGATTCACATTTTCCTGTATATTTCTCATTGAAACTGGTTTCTTCAATAATCCAGCTTTTTTCTTTTTCTGTCCCTTTTCTGTAATTCATAACTGGCATAGCTTCATTCTCCTTTATTAACCTTTAATTCCGGATGCAGCAACAGATTCCTGTACCTGCTCCTGTGCAAAGCAATATACAATGATCGCCGGAACCACTACGAGTGTGAGTGCCGCAAACATTTTCGTGTAATCGTACGATAATGACTGGTTAAAAAACTGTAATGCAACCGGCAGCGTCCTGTTCTTCTCTGATGATGTAAGAAGTGCTGCATAGAAATATTCATTCCAATTGCCGAGAAACATTAAAATTCCAGCGGTAGAGAGACCTGATTTTGCAAGTGGAAGATTGATCATAAAAAATGTACGGAAAAACCCTGCACCATCAATCGTAGCAGCCTCATCCAATTCTTTTGGGACTCCCATAAATGCCGATTTCAAAATGAAAATTGACATTGCAATACCGCTTCCCAGATATACAAGGATCAAACCTGTTTTGGTATCATACAGATGCATGGAATTGATCAGTGAAAAAATCGGCTGTGCTTTTGCATGACCCGGAACAAGCATTGTAATTGTAAATAGTGCAAAAATAAGATTTCTTCCCGGGAACTCATATTTCGCCAATACATAGGCCGCCATTGCAAAACAGACCAGAGATATCACCGTAGATATCAGCGATATCATCAGCGAATTGCCAAAATAACTAAAGAAATCATATTTCTGGAACAGATATGTGTATGCCTCTTTCGCTGTTGTAATACCTGTTGGCAGTGTAAATGGTCCCTCCAGAATCTGTGCATTCGTTTTAAAGGAGGATAATGCCACCCATACGATTGGGAATACACTCAGCATAATAACAATGAATTCTGTTCCATAAATCAGGATATTTGTTAATATTTTTTTTATCACATTCATGATTGTTCCTCCTAGTAGATTGAATCATTCATACGGAATGCCTTTGTTACAATGTACATAACCAGTAAACCGATCAGGAACATGATCACACCGATCGCATTGGCAAATCCGTAGTTGTAATCTGTGATCGCACGTACCAGCAGTACAGATAAACTCATCGTATCATCACCAGGTCCTCCGGCTGTCGTAAGTGCGATCGCTTCATACATGGAGATACGTGATGTGATAGAACATAACATTCCGGTTCCTATGGAGATCCGGCAAAGTGGAAGTTCCACGAAACGGATCAGCTGCCATCCATTCGCTCCGTCAAGTTTTGCTGCTTCGATCAGTTCTTTTGGAATCGCCATTAAATCATTCAATACGATCAATGTGACAATAACTGCATAAAACAGCCACGTAAGGGTAACTGCCCAGAATGCATATGGACTCTGGTAGAACCACTGCACCGAAAAATCTTTATCAAATACACGTATCACTGAGTTTAAAACACCCATCTGGTCATTGAAAATAAACCGGTAGATCAATGCCCACGCTGCTGCTGAAATAATATTTGGTATCATAAATATAGAACGTGTGAATTTCCATCCGTGAGGTTTCAGATATAAAACAAATGCTGTGAGCACACCAAATCCTACATGGAACGTCATTGCAATAACCGACCATAAAATCAGGTTTTTGATCGATGCTGCAGAAGCACTGTTGGTAAAGAGTTTTATATAGTTACTGATCCCATTAAAAGAAGGATCATTAAATCCATCCCATTTTGTAAATGATGTTGTAAGCATCACAGCGATCGGCTGTACATAAAACATCACAAATATAATGATTGTCGGAAGAAGGAATGCGTAAATCCATTTAAAATTTTTAACCTGCACTTTTCCGTATTTTTTCTTTTTTGTCATAATATTTCCTTTCCTTTCAGAAATATCCATTATTTTCAGATACATTCCGCGTTCAGAAGGCAATCTTCTGAAAGAAAAAGGGGAATCAATTTGTCCGTAAATGATTCCCCCTCCATGATTTCATCGATTATTTGTCGCCAGCTTCAGCGGCTTTTGTTGTAAGAGTCTCACAGAACTCTTCCGGAGTAATCTGTCCATTTACTAACTGCACAAGATTGGTACCAAATACACTGGTTGCTACGGAATCAGGCATAATAGTTTTTACATTAGGAACGATATTTGTATCAGATGTCAGTAACTCGGCCTGCTGTTTTACCAATGGTTTTTCATCTAACTTCGAAAGAAATTCATCGCTATAGGTAAGATTCGGTATCTGGCATCCCTCTGTAAGTGCAAATGTCTCTAACTCATCTTTTGAATAAATAAATGCAAGAAATGCTTCTGCACATTCTCTCTCTTCATCCGTACCACCATTGGTAAGCGTCCATCTGCCAAATACTTTTGTATCACAGATTGACACATTGCCAGGATAATAATCCGCATTTACATCCGCTCCATTAAATCCATTAGACCAGTTATCAGAAGCACTGTCCACGAATTCGGAGTTCATCCAGGGACCATTGCAGATAACGGCTGCCTGATCAGACATGAATGCATTGGCTGCGTCTGCATATGCTGCACCAACTGCATTAGAGGATGCATTTGTTTTCCAGATCTCTGTTAATTTTGTTACAGCATTTACGAATGCCGGCTCTGTGTAATCGTAGCATTTGGTTCCTTCATTCGATTGAAGCCATTCTTTACCGCCATCTTCATTTGCGATCAATGCCGTTAAAAACAATGCTGATGTCCATGCATCGTCAACTGTCTGGAACGCTAATTTGTTGTCACCAAGAGAACTGATAAATTCATCCATTGTCATGGATGAAACTGTTTTCTCCGGTGAGTACAGTGCTGAGTTATAGTATAAACCCACGTTAGAAAGTGTGACCGCCGGCACACTGATGATATCTCCGTTCTCCTGTGTACAATATTCCACAGAAGAATCTACACAAAGCTCTTTGATCTCCGGATGTTCATCCAGAAAATCGTTCATCGGATAATACAGTTTTCCCGGAATCATTGCTGTCTGGATCCATTCTTTGTCAGGTGTCTGGATCAGTGCCGGAAGTGCATCAGACTGTGCCAACTGGCTGATCTTGTCTGTATAAGATGCCTCAACGACTTCTTCTAATTCAATATGATATTTTCCTTTGTTTGCCTCATTAAATCTCTCAACGGCAGGTTCAAAATATACAGCACCCACATTCTCTCCGACAAAATAGGTCGGGATTGTAAGTGTGATCTCACCACTTCCCGACGCACCTGTTTCTGTTGAGGACGCGCTGTTATTGCTGCTGTCTGAACCACCACACGCTGCAAGGGAAGCTGTCATTGCTGCTACAAGTAAAATTGATAAAACTCTTTTTTTCATCTTTTTCCTCCTAGTGATAAACGTGTAAAAAGCAAAAATCCAAAACGTTTTGGTAACTGTTGAGTTAACAATATACCAAAACCTTTTGGATTTCAAGCTTTTTGTGTATTTTTTTATTTTTTCGTCATATTTGACAATTTTTATTGTATATTTTGTACAATTCTTACAATTTTGCTTTCGTTGATGTGCGTTTCATCAGCTTGTATTCCATAGGTATCCAGTCCGGTACGCGGTTTCCATCAATCATGCTGACAACTGTGTTGGCACAGGCTACTCCCATTTCATATGGATACTGTTTGACAGATGTGATTCCCCCATGGATATATTTTGAAACAGTAAAATCATCAAAACCAGCGACAGCCACATCTTGCGGCACCTGCATTCCAAGCTGCATCATGCCATCGATCGCTCCGATTGCAATGCCGTCGCTTGCGCAGAAAAATGCATCAATCCCCGGATAGCGGTGCTTTAACTCCATTGCTTTCTGCATTGCCGTACTTTGGTCAAACTGGCAGTCCACGATCCATTCTTCCCTGACGCGGAAACCATGCTTCTCTAATGCACGCTTGTATCCGCTTTCCCTTCGTTCTGACACCTGTGCCATTTTCTTACCGGAAAGCATTGCTATGTTGCAGTATCCATTCTCGATCAGATGCTCGACCTCCTCGAAGGATGCTTTCTCATTATCTGCGGAAACTTCTCTTACGTTATCGCCATCCATGGCTACATCCACAAGGACGCATGGGATCTCACTGTTTTTGATCTGCTCATAATACGGCATGTCCATGGCAAGACCGTAAACGATAATCCCCGTTAATTTCTTCCTCTTGCAGATCTGTCCAAAGCTTATTTTCAACTGTTTATCGGACGGCATTGTCAGGATTGTAAATTCATACTCCATTTTTTGTGCCACCTTGTAAATTCCGCTTGTAAGTCCATACATGATGCCGCTTGGATCTTCCTCCAGCAGTTCTCCTGCGATCAGCAGTGCGATCGTCTTCTTCTGTATTCCTCTCAGTGAGCGTCCTGCCTCATCCGGCATATAATCCAGACGCCTCGCAATTTCTACGATCTTCTGCCTTGTCTGTTCATTCACATCTTTATATCCATTCAGTGCGTGGGATACCGTAGTTATCGATACCCCAGCCTCATGTGCAACGTCATGAATTGTCGTCCTCTTATTCAGAACTTCTTTTTCCTGCTTATCCATACAAACTCCCCCGATTTATCAGATTTCCACAAATTAATACCTATCTTATCACATTTTCCATTATATTCCATCTGTAAAAATGAGGAATGCATGTGTCACGTTCCTATTTTGCGATGTCCAACAGATCCCTGAAGGATGACAGTTTATAATCTGCTTTGTCATAACCCGCTGCGTCGCCGATTGCTATAGATGTCATGTGTCCTGAAACTGCCGCATCGATTCCCGCATACGCATCTTCCACAACACCGCATTCTTCCGGTTTTAAACCTAAAAACTCTGCGGCTTTTAAGAAAACTTCCGGATCCGGTTTGGATCTTGTGATATTTGTTCCATCGGAAACCGCATCAAATTTATCCATGATCCCGGTCCTTTCAAGAATGTATTTCGCATTTTTACTGGATGAACCAATTGAAAGCAGATACCCTCTTTTACGCAGTTCATCCAATGTTTCCTTCACCTCGTCACTGACATCTGCCGGTGTCATCTGTTCTAAAAGTTTTTTATAAATCTCGTTTTTCTCCTCCGCCATCTTCTGTTTATCCTCATCGCTTAACAGAGGTCCCTCATATCTTTCCAGAATAATTTCCAGGCTATCCATACGGCTCACTCCGCGCAGCCGGTTGTTGATCTCCTGATCGAAGTAAATACCTTTCTCATCCGACATCTGTTTCCATGCTTTATAATGATACTGATCTGTAAACACGATCACCCCGTCCAGATCAAAAATAAGTCCTTTTAATGACATTTCTACACCTCCATACTTTCTCTCGCTCTTAGTTTTCCGATATCATCCTGTGTATCTTCTCTCTTATTTATTTTCATGTGTCCAGTTACCAAAACGTTTTGGTAACTTTATATTATCATCCTCTATTTTAAAAATCAACAACGTTTTGGTAAATTGTCAATAAAATTCATGTACTGCAAAAACTGCGGTTGAATTTTACAGCTGACAAGCCTTTCTTTCCATACTTCCATCCGGCGAAAAAAAAAACACCGGCAAGTCTGTTTATATTGGTGTTGAATGATTTGTAGTAAATAAAGTATAATGTCCATGAGCTCATTTTGACACCTCTCAAAATACAAAGAAAGGAACACTATGAAAACAGGACTTGTAGTAGAAGGCGGTGGTATGAAATGCGCATACAGTGCCGGCATTCTGGATAAATTTTTAGACGATGATATCACATTTTCCTACTGCATCGGCGTATCTGCGGGTGCTGCAAATACGCTGTCTTATCTTGCAGGACAACGGGGACGTAATCTCCGTTTTTATACGGAACATCTAAGGGATCCGCGCTACTTAAGCGTACGAAGTTTAGTACATACTGGAAACTTATTTGGCCTGCAGTATATTTACGGGACACTGACAAATTCCGATGGGGCAGATCCGCTTGATTACTCTGCCGTCATGGAAAATCCGGCTGAATTTTATATGCCTGCAACCGATGCCGCAACCGGGCGGGCAACTTATTTTTCCAAATACGACATTGTCCGTGACGACTACCGTGCTGTTATGGCAAGCTGCGCCCTGCCTGGTTTCTGCCGTCCTGTAAAAGTAGGGGATCGTTACTATTACGACGGCGGTGTTGCCGATTCGATTCCGCTGCACCATGCGATCGAACAAGGCTGTACCAAAATGGTCGTTATCCTATCAAATCCAAGGAACTTCGTAAAAAAACCAGAGGCACACCGCCCGCTGTATAAACATATGCTGCATAAATATCCGAAAACAATCCAAAGCATCGACAACCGGCATATTAATTATCAGGCATCCATCGACCTTGCCAGCCGGTTAGAAAAAGAAGGCTATGTTTTTATCTTTGCACCAAGCCGCCATATGCCGCTTAGTACTTTTTCCAAGGATGCCGCCTTAGAACAGGATCTTTATGATCTTGGAGTTGCGGATTACGAGGCGCGTGCAGAAGAGTTGAAATATTTTTTGAACTAATTTATCTTACAAATAAAAGGACTTTTACCACTATGACCAAAGATCTTACCACCGGAAAAATTATGCCGATCCTGATCCGCTTTACGATTCCTCTCGTGCTCGGCAACCTGTTCCAGCTTACCTACAATGCCGTAGACAGTATCATTGTCGGGCATTTTGTCGGAAAAGAAGCACTTGCCGCTGTCGGCATCTGCAATCCGATCTCCACTCTGATGATCCTGTTTTTAAACGGACTGTGCATGGGTGCCAGCATTTTAATGGGGATGCAGTATGGGGCAAAAGATTATGACACGCTGCACCGCCAGATCAGTACCACCATGCTCTCCGGCGTTATTTTTTCATTGGTCTTATCCATAGCATGTATCCTGTTTGCAAGACCGATCCTGATCTTAATGCAGGCGGATGCAGGTATTTTATCCCTCACAACAGAATACTTACAGATCATCTTTTTAGGATTGGTCTTTACTTTTCTGTACAACTTTTTTTCGAGCACACTGCGTGCACTCGGTGACAGCAATACCCCGCTTTATTTTCTGATGATCAGTGCCGTTTTAAATATTTTAGGGGATCTGTTTTTTGTTGTCGTGTTGAAAGCCGGCAGCAACGGCTGCGCGGTATCTACCGTGCTGAGTGAAGCCTTATGCTGCGTTTTCTGTGTCATCTATATCCAGAAAAAAGTGCCCTTATTAAGACTCGGAAAAAAATGGCTGGTATTTGACCGCTCGCTCTTAATGCGCACGATCGCCTATGGCTGGACATCCGCATTACAGCAGGCAACTGTACAGCTTGGAAAACTCGGCATCCAGGCAATCGTTAACACCATGGGTGTTTCGGTTGCAGCCGCATTTGCGATCGTAAACAGAATTGACGACTTTGCCTACACACCGGAACAGAATATTGCGCATGCCATGACTGCCTTAATGGCGCAGAATAAAGGTGCCGGAAAAAAAGACCGCATGCGGGAAGGATTCCGCTGCGGTATGATTCTTGAAATTATATACGGGCTTATTGTATTTGCACTCTGCTTTTTATTTGCCAGAGAATTTATGCTCTGCTTTATCAAAGATGAGGAAGTCATCGGTCACGGCGTTATTTACCTTCACCTGATTTCCCTAATGTATGTCCTGCCGGCTGTCACAAACGGTATTCAGGGATATTTCCGTGGCATCGGAGATTTAAAGATCACACTTATCAGCAGTTTTGTAAACATGGGTGTACGCGTACTTGCCGCTGCACCACTTGTCCTGAAAATGCATCTTGGTATTGAGGCACTTCCATATTCCTATCTTGCAGGCTGGATCGCCATGCTGATCGTGGAGTTACCGCTTTTGCTGCGCAAAGTGCACAGCAAATAAACAAAATTTTTCAGATTTCTTCCTCATCATGTTCCTTCATCTTCAAAATACAAATATTGAAAAAAGGACTCTATCCGTTTTGGGGATAAAGTCCTTCTTTTTCTATTTTGTATCTATGCAATTATCTCTTCAGGCACATTGTCTGATTCTCCCGCTGTATCCACAATCTATCACTTTACGCGTGCAGTCAGCTTGTCGCCTTCCACGTCAATCAGGATCGTATCGCCTTCCCTTACCTCATCTGCAAGAATCAGTTTTGCAGAAAGTGTCTCCACATGTTTCTGTAAGAAACGCTTTAACGGTCTTGCACCGTAAACCGGATCGTATCCGTTGTCCACGATATACTGCTTTGCCGCATCTGTCAGCTCCACTGTGATCTCACGGTCAGAAAGACGTTTGTTGAGATCTGTGATCAGAAGGTTGATGATGTTGCCGATATTGCCTTTTGTGAGCGGCTTGAACATGATGATCTCATCGAGACGGTTCAAAAATTCCGGACGGAAGTGTCCTCTCAGTTCGTTCATGACTGCCTCTTCACACTCCGGGTTGATATCTCCGTTGTCGTCGATTCCTTCGAGCAGGTGCGCCGAACCAAGGTTTGACGTCATAATAATGATCGTGTTTTTAAAGTCCACAGTCCTGCCCTGCGAATCGGTGATACGTCCGTCATCAAGTACCTGTAACAGCACATTGAATACATCCGGATGTGCTTTTTCCACCTCATCGAACAGTACGACGGAATATGGTTTTCTGCGGACTGCCTCGGTGAGCTGACCGCCCTCATCGTATCCGACATATCCTGGAGGTGCTCCGATTAAACGGGAGACGGAATATTTCTCCATATACTCACTCATATCAAGACGCACCATGTTAGACTCGTCATCAAACAGGCTTGCCGCAAGTGCCTTTGCGAGCTCCGTCTTACCAACACCGGTAGGTCCTAAGAACAGGAACGAACCGATCGGCTTTGTCGGATCTTTGATACCTGCTTTGGAACGGATGATCGCTTCTGTAACCTTTGTGACACCCTCGTCCTGTCCGATGACACGTTTGTGTAGTTCCTCATCGAGATGAAGTGTCTTGTTTCTCTCACTCTCCGTCAGTTTTGCAACCGGGATACCGGTCCAGCGGGAAATAATACGTGCAATCTCCTCCTCACTGACATTTTCATGTACCAGGGAAAGATCACGGTTCTTTACTTCCTCTTCTTCGGTTTCCAACTGTTTTTCTAACTGTGGCAGTTTTCCATACTGCAGTTCTGCTGCTTTTTCCAGATCATAATTCTGCTGTGCGGTCTTGATCTCATTTTTGACTGTCTCGATCTCCTCACGCAGTTTCTGGACTTTTTCTACCGATTTCTTTTCATTTTCCCACTGCGCTTTTTTCGTATTAAACGTATCGCGCAGTTCTGCCAATTCTTTCTGCAGGTCAGCGAGACGCTCCTGGCTTAACCTGTCTGTTTCTTTCTTTAATGCGGTTTCCTCAATCTCAAGCTGCATGACACGACGGTTTAATTCATCAAGTTCTGTCGGCATGGAATCAAGTTCTGTCTTGATCAGGGCACATGCCTCATCCACAAGGTCGATCGCTTTATCCGGCAGGAAACGGTCGGAAATATAACGGTTTGAGAGCACTGCTGCCGATACTAACGCAGAGTCTGTGATCTTTACACCGTGGAACACTTCGTAGCGCTCCTTTAAACCACGCAGAATGGAAATCGTATCCTCAACCGTCGGCTCATCCACCATAACCGGCTGGAATCTTCGCTCTAACGCTGCATCTTTTTCGATATATTCACGGTATTCATCAAGTGTCGTTGCACCGATACAATGCAGTTCACCACGCGCAAGCATAGGTTTTAACAGCTGTCCGGCATCCATCGCACCATCCGTCTTTCCGGCACCAACGATCGTATGCAGTTCATCAATAAATAAAATGATCTGTCCATCGGAATTTTTGATGTCATCAAGGACTGCTTTCAAACGCTCCTCAAATTCACCACGATACTTCGCACCTGCGACCAGGGCACCCATATCCAGTGCAAATAACTTTTTGTCTTTTAAGCCTTCCGGCACATCCCCTTTTACGATACGCTGTGCAAGCCCCTCTACAACTGCGGTCTTACCTACACCAGGCTCACCGATCAGTACCGGGTTATTTTTCGTCTTACGGGAAAGGATGCGGACTACATTACGGATCTCATCATCACGTCCGATGACCGGATCAAGTTTCTGCTCTTTTGCACGCGCTACCATATCGTAACCGTATTTTTCAAGAGTATCATAAGTAGCTTCCGGATTGTCCGAAACAACACGCTGGTTGCCGCGCACGGTTGAGAGTGCCTGTAAAAACCGGTCTCTCGTGATCCCATACTCTTTGAAGATCTCCTTCATCGCCTTGTTCGGGTATTTTAACAATGCAAGAAAAAGATGCTCCACGGAAACATATTCGTCTCCCATCTGCTTTGCCTCGTCCTCTGCATGGATCAGCACTTTATTTAAGTCCTGTCCGACATAGACCTGACCGCCGGATACCTTTACCCTTGCTGCGAGATGTTTTTTGGCGTTATCCAGGAAATGCTCTTTCTGGATATCCATTTTTTCTATCAATTTTAAAATCAGTCCGTCTTCCTGCTGCAGCAATGCAACAAGCAGATGTTCCTGCTCGATTTCCTGATTGCCATATTCATATGCAAGTTTTTCACAATCATTGATCGCTTCTACGGACTTCTGTGTAAATTTCTGAATGTTCATATATCTTCCTCCCTCTTATTCAATTGTGGTCCAAACTGGACATCTATATCAAATGATGGAGAACCATCATGAGTTTTCTTACTTATTTCTTTTATTTCTATTTTTTCTGTTTACAATTTGTGTTATACACCTGATTGTTAGCACTGTCAAGAGGTGAGTGCTAATTATTTTATAAAAAAAATATAAACTGTCCTGCGAATACGATATGCTCTGCATCCGCAGGACTTTTTCCCTCACAATCCCCTATTCTTCTATCCGGATCACATCTTTCAGCACATAATGAAACGAAGGTGCAGACGCAAACTCATTCTCCGTATATCCCTGATTCAGATCATAAGTATCGTCCGGGTCATCCGGATCTGCCCCGACATAATCTCCCCGGAACACATCCAGTTTCCCCTGCTCAAACTGCCGGATCACTTCCTGCATTTTTTCCGCTGTGCCATCAGCAGCCGTGATTTCATTTAATTCTAACATCTGCACCCAGTCTTCTTCAAAACCGGCACCAATATCATTTCCATTGACCGTTCCTTTGATACTTTTCTCAATCACACGATCGTTTAAAACTGCATCCACAGCTCCCATCATATAGGGTTCCCAGTTGATCTTGCATCCGGTAAGATAAGTGGTCGGCGCCACATCTTCCATACTCTGGTTATAACTTACCAGATAAACCGGGATCCCCGCAGCAGTTTCCTCACACGCGGTAGCCGGGCCTGCGGTATCCGAATGCTGTGATATGATCACACAGCCCTCATCGATCAGGTCTTTGGCATACTTTTTTTCCGTCCGGTAATCATTCCATTTATTGGTATAACGCACTGTCATCACCGCTTCCGGTACAACCGATCTCACTCCTAGCAAAAATGCCGTATATCCGGAGATCACCTCCGCATAAGGATAGGCTGCAACATATCCGATCTTTGCCTGCTGCTCTGTGATTGCGCCTTCTTTGATCAGTTCTTTCATTTTCATCCCGGCTGCCACTCCCGCCGTATACCTTCCCTGATAAATTTTCCCCATGAATGTATGATAATTTTTTAAGAGGGGCTCTTCATTTGCATTCGCACATGTTGCCATACAAAACTCAATCCCGGGATATTTTTCTGCAAACTCCTTCGTAACGGTTCCATAATTATAACTGGTCGTAAAAATCAGGTCACATCCGGCATACACAAGCTGCTGTAAGTACTCTGATTCCGTTCCCTCCGCAACATTATTGAGTGCAATGACTTTTACCTGATCCCTGTATTTTGTCTGGATTGCCTCCTGCGCATCAATAAAATTGCTGGTATATGCGGTACTCGCATCTCCAACATACACAAAACCAACAGTGATCTCTTTTTCTTCGTCTCTCAGAAAGTATACAGATGCCGACACAAAAGCAATCACAACCAGACAGGTGCACAATGTCACAAGATATACTTTTTTCACCTTACTCCTCCTCTTTTTCCCTGCTATGATCTGCATGTGCATGTTCTTTGTACAGACTGCATATGTCAATCTTTCCATTGTCAATCAGTCCTAACATAACATCGACAAGTCCTGGATCAAACTGCGTTCCCCTTCCATTTTTCAGTTCCTGTATCACATTGGCCATATCCAACTGTTTCCGGTAAACGCGATTCGCCGTCATTGCATCAAATGTATCTGCAATTCCGATAATTCTGGCATTGATCGGGATTTCTTCTCCTTTTAACCCGTGCACATATCCTTTTCCATCATATCTTTCATGATGATATAAGGCACCTTCTTCCACATGGTCTACGATCGTGAAACTTTTTAAGATCTCCGCACCTTTCGTCACATGCGATTTCATAATTCCATATTCCTCGTCTGTTAATTTCTCCGGCTTATTTAAAATCCGGTCGGGAATACCGATCTTTCCGATATCATGTAAAAGTGCTGCCCTTTTCAGATCCTCACAGCTTTTCTCATCAAACCCAAGTTCTTTTGCGATCAGTACGGAATATTCTGCCACACGCTCAGAATGCTGACTTGTCCTCACATCTTTGGCGTCTACCGTCTTAGCAATCGTAAGTACCGTCTCATTCCCCATTTCCAGCTGCTTTTTTACCAGTTCAATCTCCTTTTTCTGAAGATTGATCACTCTCTGCACCTGTGTATGAAAAATCATCCAGGTCAGATAAGCTACTGCTAACGTAAACACTGCCACTATATAAACCACAAACCACCAGTGATCGTAGATCTCTGCCTTTTTTTCAATGGTATACACACTTTCCACTACCGGCTTCTGTCCCTTATGATCCAGCACCGCAATATGAAATTTATAGGTTCCTACCGGAAGATTTGTATAAATCACACTGGACATCTCACTTTGGGACATCACCTGCGGCTCACTGTCATACCCCTCTAAGTAAACACTTACATAAGGGAGATTCACGGAATAATTGATAATTTCCGGAAATATCTCAAGCTTTTCTGCTCCCCTTTCCAGATAGATCACCTCTCCACGTCTGACAAAATACGATACATCATCTATTTTTACGGATTTCATCTGCATACGGTAGGAACGGACGGAAACCTCATAATTTTTAAGATTCATACAAATCACGCCCGTATCTGTGGAAAAATAGAAATTCATATCCTCATCTACATAATTCCATGCATTTGGTGTCAGCGCCCAGTTAAGCCCGGCATCACTGTTTAACAATTTATACTCTAATTCCTTCCCGGACAAAAGATCCTCTTTATCCACAACATAGATCCCCGCTGACCCTGATATAAACAAAGTATGGTCGATTCCCTCCACAATATCATAATTATTATAATAAGGAAATTTATCAAGACTCCTGATTTTTCCTTCCGTATCCATGTAACAGATTCCATTACTTGTTACAATAAATACACCTCCATCCTCATTTTTCACCATACGGAGGATCACCTCTGAGCTTAATCCATCCTCTTTGTTGTAAACATCATTCACTTTTCCATTTTTTATCACCGCGATTCCATTTCCATCCGTGCCGGCAAATATGGTTCCATCTTCCTGTTCTAATACACAAAGAATCTTCGGTACCGTAAGTCCATCTGATTCACCGGTCACTTTTGTAATCTCCCCGTCCCGGATAAATGTAAGTCCCGCATCTCCTGCCGCAAGTATCGTCCCGTTTTTTAGTTCTTCGACGGTACGGTATTTATTACCATTTGCCCCACTGGCATTATCATAGACAAAAGTCTCTCCTTTTGCTGTAATCTCATAAATGCCCTTTCCCGTTGTGCAGATCCACAAGTTTCCACAGCTGTCTGTCCGAATACATCGTATTCTTGTGCCAGCTAAGGTTTCCGTAACATCATCCGTATATTCTTCTCCGGTCTCTTCATCCATTACCTCTAATCCGCTGTCCGTTCCTATATAAAACCTGTTCTGCCATTTCGTAACTGAATTGACAACCTGATTTTCCTGGATAGCTCCTGTCTGCAATGATGTAAATACCGACTTACATAAACGAAGAACGCCAAGCCTTGACGATGTAAACCAGAGATTTCCCTGATAATCCATCAGCACATGATCAATCGAACTGTTGAATGTATCTGTATTTATCATTTTAAAATCTGTCTGTTCCACAAAATATCCCACTCCGTTATCGGCACAGACAAACATGACTCCGTCATCTAAAAAATACAGTGACTTTATATTGGATAATTCTTCACAGCCTTTCGTTTCCCTGTATTTCCACTCTCCCGTATCACAGCCATAGCACAGTATCTCATTCTGTGAAGTTCCGGCATACAAAAGCCCGTTTTCATCAAACTTACAGCAGGAAAAATCAGCTCCATCGGATGGTTCCACAACATCCGTGATCTTTCCCTGCCGGATAAAATACAGTTTTCCATCATCGGTTACCGCTGCAACCGTTCCATTTGCATCTGCATCCATACTTTTTACATACACAATATCTTCCATCGTCTTTTTCACATTTAACCCGCCTGCTAATGTGACAATGGAAAGTGCCCCGGCTGTTCCAACATAATAATTTCCATCTGCGCACTGTGTAATACAGCGTACCGAATCCGATGCAAGTCCCTGTTTTTCAGTAATAACATTTGCAACCGTATCATTGATAAAAATGGAAAGTCCGCTGTCATTCGTTCCAACCCACAGTCTGCCTTCCTCATCCGTATACAGACAGTTCACGGTTTTTATCGATTCATATTCATTGATCCATTGAAATTTTGTGCCATTATACCGGTACAGCCCGCCATATGTTCCGATCCATAAAACGCCATCCTTCGTCTGCACAATATCATTGGCACATCCACCCGGTATTCCATTTTCCCTGCCATAAACAGTCTGAAGATAACTACTGTACTCTTCCTGTTCTGTAACTGTTTTTGCCGTTACTGTCTCTCCCCGGATCATGCCAAGCACCAATATACAAAGAAACATCATGAGCAAAGTATGCTGTCTTTTAGATACAATTTTTTTCTGAAGCAATTTTATAAGAGAAAATACTAAGACGATCGTTATAACCTTATCAAGAAAATCAAGATAAAACTGTCCCATACAGTGACTGAAAAAGCTGTTGAATCCAACTTTTTCCATAGACTCAATAACACCGTCTCCCCAGATATTCTGCGTAGAACCATCACAATACAGATAATTAAGCGGAACTGAAAGTGTCACCGATAAAACCGCTATTAAAAAACTTGTTGAAAGTACTCCATAAAGATTTTTTAAAAATCCTTTTTTCACACATATGCCGGTCGTTATGCCGACCATGGCACTGACCACTGCGTAAAACATATTTGTCCAGGAATATAAAATCCCATAGGTAAGATTTACCGTCATCCCGACCATAGCTCCACAGAAAGGTCCCAGCACATACGCTGCCGTTACTGTTCCAAAAGAATCAAGCCACAACGGCAGCTGCAGTCTGTCAGACAAAATCCTGCCGGCAAAATTTACCACTATACATCCAAGTACAAACGTGCTGATCACATACCATTTTTTATTTTTCATAACCTTTTCCTCATATGTACATCAATAACACAGGTGCTATTGCTTTATCCCAGGGTAACTCTACTAATATTTTAACAAAAACCATTAAAAAGACAACTGTTTCAGGTGATTTCATACATTAATTTTTTAATGTACGAAAGTACTGGGCTACAGGATTTCTATTTCATTTAAAATTACAATATGTTAGAATAAAGCAATCACTGTAACTTATCGAATGAAAATGGTAAAAATACCGTACAGGTATGGAGAATAATGTGCAATGGAGGAATATCATGGAACATCAGACAAATTCATGCTTTACAAATTATTCCTGTAAAGATTTTATCACCGTTTTATCCGGCAAGTCTCCGGTTCCGGGAGGCGGAGGTGCCGCTGCCCTCGCCGGCGCGATCGGTATCGCTCTTGGAAATATGGTCGGGAGTCTTACCGTTGGAAAAAAGACCTATGCCGCTGTGGAAAAGGATATCATTCAATGTAAGAAAAAAGCTGACGACATCACAGCACGGCTTTTAGATCTCGTGGAAAAAGACGCCGAAGCTTTCGAACCGTTAAGCGCCGCCTACGGCATGCCAAAAAGCACACCGGAAGAAATTGAAAAAAAGGCAGAAGTAATGGAAGCCGCCTTAGTGGGAGCCTGCGAAGTTCCACTTGAGATCATGCGGACCTGCGCAGAGGCAATCGATCTGATTGAAACCTTTGCCGAAAAGGGCAGTAAAATTGCCATCAGCGATGCCGGTGTCGGCGCCACGCTGCTAAAATCTGCTCTTCAGGGGGCATCCCTAAATATCTACATCAACACAAAATCCATGGCTGACAAAGAAGCTGCCGCTTCCTATAATAAGGAAGCTGATGAACTGCGTGAAAAATACGAACAGAAGGCTGACGAGATTTTCAATCGGGTCTGCTCAAAAATCAGATAAACATGGATTGTACATTTTCTCAAACAATCTATGTGCAAAAATAAAAACAGAGATACAAACTTGCAAAAATGGAGGTACCAATGGCTAAATTATTATCAGGAAAAGAAGTTACCGCTTCTTTAAATGAAGAAATCCGAAAAAAAACAGAACTGCTCACTGCACATCATATCACACCAAAACTCGGCATCATCCGCATTGGTGAAAGAGAAGATGATATTTCTTACGAGCGCGGTGCGACTAAACGCTGTGAAACTCTTGGCGTTTCCTATGAAAAATTCCTGCTTCCGGAAGATGCCTCAGAGGAAATGGTTTTAAATACGATCGCACAGGTAAATGAGGCAGACGATATTCACGGCGTATTACTCTTCCGTCCTCTGCCGCGTCATTTAGATGAAAATAAGATCATCAACGCGCTCGCCGTAGAAAAAGACATTGATGGCATCACTGACCGATCCATGGCCTCTGTTTTCCTTGGAAAACAAACCGGTTTTGCACCGTGTACACCGAGTGCCTGCATGAAGATTTTAGATCACTATGGCATCGACTGCTCCGGCAAAAAAGCTGTCGTGATCGGCAGAAGTCCCGTCGTTGGAAAACCAGCCGCCATGATGCTGCTTCAGAAAAATGCAACCGTAACTATCTGTCACACGAAAACTACAGATATGCCATCCGTTGTAAAAGAAGCAGACATCGTGATCGTTGCTGCCGGGAGAGCCGGTGTCATCGACGCAAAATATCTGCGTGCCGGTCAGACTGTCATTGACGTAGGGATCAACGTAAACGAGGAGGGCAAACTCTGCGGCGATGTAAACTTCGCCGACGCAGAACCTGTTGTGGATGCGATCACTCCTGTTCCGGGCGGTGTCGGAAGTGTCACAACCTCCGTACTGGTTGAGCACGTTGTGGATGCCGCTCTCCTAAAGGCTGGATTAGACATCTTATAATTGTGCTGCACCAGTACATCATTTTTCTAAATAGCAACAGGTCACTGCACTAGAAAAAAGTCTCAACGCAGGCATAGCTTTCTACGTTGAGACTTTAAATCTACTCTCCAATCACAACTTACAGTCCTTTTATAGCCTAACAGAACATCATACTCATCTATGATAATAATAACCTTTTTGATCTACAAACCAGTAGTATCCAACTCTACGATCATCTGACCGAGTTTCTGCTCTTTTAACAGATAACACATATAGATTGGAAGATATGTCACAGTTCCTTCTGTTTCTACATTTCCAACGGAAAAAACATAGGCTTTCTCAAGATGATAATCCGGTATGTTCATAAAATTATCCAAAGCTTTGTGTGATTTATATGCCTTACCAGACTTAACTTCAATCGGAACAACTTTTCCATTCATTTCTATCACAAAATCCATTTCACCAATATTTTTCTTTTTACAGAAATATGGTGTAAAACCATTCGCCGTTAATTGCTGTGCGACAGCATTTTCAAAGTGTGCTCCGTTGTTCACTTCTCCGTTTTTATTAATTAATTCCATTTTTGTTTCTGCCGGATATGCACTTGTCAACAATCCAATGTCGCTCGAAAAAAGTCTGAATATATTACTGCTCTTGCTTGCTAAAAGTGGAATAACTGGTGCCTCAATATTATAAACCGGCAACGCCACACCTGCATCTTTTAACCACAAAAAACTATTTTCGTATCTGTCAAATTTCAGTTCTTTATCCAACATCGTAAATACAAACTTTTTATTCTGCTTATTTAGTTCAGCAGGAATAATGTCATATATGGACTTTAACTTAAGCTTTCTGTCCTCAATCTCATATTGGGAAAAATCCTCTTTATAAAGCGTTGTTATATCACGTTGTACTTTGTCAACCTCTCGAATATCTTTTGTTTCTATATAAGTTTTTACAGCATCTGGCATTCCTCCAACAATAAGATAAACAAAAAACATAGACAAAAGCTTCTGATGTACAAATTCGTCCACAGGACTGGCGTTTTTAAATTTTTCATTTAGCATATCTAATGTAGTTACTGAGACATTATTCGCCATCATAAATTCTTCGAAATCCATAGGGTACATCTTTAAAACAGTCAGGTATCCAACCGGAGCCGAAGCGATACCTTTCAGTTCTACCCCTAATAAGGATCCGCTCATTACATACTTAAAACTTCCCTCATCTACAAGAAATTTTATTTTAGTTACTATTTCCGGGCATTTCTGAATCTCATCAAAAAAAACAACCGTTTCATGCGATTTGCAATCTTCTGGCATGATCATTTTTAATTTAATCAAAAAATCTTCCGCACTCATCTCTACATTTAAGTAGGAAACCATATCCGGCTGATCAATAAAATTCACTTCAAACTTAGTATATCCGCTCTTTTCAATTTCATCTCTTATGAGCCATGTTTTTCCTATCTATCTTGCTCCTGTCACTAATAATGCCTTATTTGAATTTTTAATCCATTCGCCAATTGCAATTGAATCTTTTCTGTACATAAATTCATACCTCCAATTACACAATACACTATCTGCCCCGTTTTTTCAATCATTATCATTACAATTTGCCCCGTTTTTAAATTTAATATAATTATATTTTGCCCCGTTTTTAACATTGCTATTCACCAAGTCTGCCCCGTTCATCAAAAAAATCCGCAGGTGCGCTCTCACATCCTGCGGATTTTTCATCTCAAAATAATTATTTTACAGTAGAAACGATCAGACTCATCTTCCCCTGCATCTCAACTTTTCCATAACCATTCGGCAGGATAAAATGATCTCCTTTCTTCACCGGGCTGCTGCCCACGATTCCATCTCCCTCTAAAACAGATACTAACAGGAACGGATACTTCTGCTCAAATTCCATCTTTCCATTTACATCTGCCTTAAAGATCGTATAATATTTGCAGGAATACAGCTCATTCAACTGATTTTCCGGCAGATTCAGTGCGGATTTTACGCTGTCATCCACAGATTTTGCTGGAACTGTGATGACATCAATACTCTTTTCCACATGAAGCTCTCTTGGCTTTCCGTTCGAGAGACGGTCATAGTCATAAACACGGTAAGTAATATCACTGTTCTGCTGTGTCTCTAAAATTAAAAGTCCACCCTTGATTGCATGAACCGTTCCCGGATCGATCTGGATAAAATCACCTTTTTTCACCGGAATCTCACGGATAAATTCTTTCCATCTTCCCTGATGGATCATATCGGAAAGTTCTTCTTTCGTCTTTGCATTATGTCCGATAACAAGTGTTGCTCCCTCCGGTGCATCCATGATATACCAGCACTCCGTCTTTCCAAAAGAACCATTTTCATGCACTTTTGCATAATCATCATTTGGATGTACCTGGATACTTAAATCGTCTCTTGCATCAATGATCTTCGTGAGAAGAGGGAAACGGTCACAGTCGTAATTGCCGAACACTTCCGGATGTTCTTTCCATACAGCAGATAACTTCATGCCGGAAAATGCGCCGCTTCGAACGGTTCCGTCTCCGTTTGGATGTGCGGAGATGCCCCAGCACTCGCCGATGTCATCACCCTCTACCGGATAGCCGAACTCCTCTCTTAACTTTGTACCGCCCCAGATATTGTGCGTACATACCGGGTCTAAAAATAAAATATCTTTATTTGCCTGATTCATACTAAGTATTCCTCCATTCGTTTCTATTACTTTCTGATACCAGAATGCCGAATCCTTTACAATGCGCTGCTGCGTTGTAAAGTCTACATAAATGATACCAAAACGCTGTTTGTATCCATCGGACCACTCAAAATTATCAAGAAATGTCCACAGGAAATATCCCCTTACATCTGCACCTTCATCGCTTGCACGCTGCATGGCTCCGATATAGGAATCCAGAAACGTGATACGGTTTGGATCATGCACCCTGCCATCTGCGCTGATATTATCATGACAGGACATGCCGTTTTCCGTGATGTAAAGCGGCAATGGATAACGCTCTGTCAGAAATTTTATACCATAATAAAAAGCTTCCGGCGTTACCGGCCAGTCTGCTCCTGTCTTAGGAAATCCCGGTTCACGGTCCACAAATTCCGGTTCACCGTTCTCTCCTGCACGGACATAGTAACCATTGTATATATTCTGTCCCATAAAATCAAGTGGCTGATGGATCAGCTTCATATCTTCTTCCGTGATCTCTGGCAGATACTGCGCAAATTTCTCCAATCCTTCTTTCGGATAATGCCCTAAAAATACAGGATCCGAAAACCATGCTACATTCCAGGTCCAGTTATCCATCGGATTATAGAAACCAAAATATACTTTTTTCGCAGCTTCAATGTCCTCCGGTTTATCCGTATAAGGATAAGCGACACCTCCGGTCGGTGCGTATCCGACTTTGATATCCCGGACTGCATATTTACGCAGATTGATAACAGCCTGGCCATGTGCCTTCATCAGATTGTGTGCGATCTGGAAAGTATCTTTGATTGACATTTTTACTCCCGGTGCATGTACACCGCTTAAATGTCCAAGTCCAACCACACACTGCGGTTCATTGATCGTGATAAAGTATTCACAAATATCGGAAAAACGCTCTGCAACTACCTTCGCATACTCACCAAACCAGTCTGCCACTTCCGGGTTCAGCCAGCCACCCTTTTCATAAAGAGCCTGCGGAAACTCCCAGTGAAACATGGTAATATATGGCGTAATCCCATTTTCTTTCATACATGTGATCATATCACGGTACATCCGGATCGCTTTTTCATTGACACGACCGGTTCCTTCCGGCAGAATACGTGCCCAGTTTAATGAAAAACGATATGCCTTGATACCAAGATTTTTCATCAGCGCGTAATCTTCCTTATAATGATGCATATGATCACAGGTCGTATAAGCATTCTGATTTTCGAAAATCCTGCCTGCCTCCGTAAATGCATCCCAGACTGTTTTTCCTCTTCCATCGTTTGCATCGGTTCCCTCTACCTGATAGGAACTGCTCGCAACACCCCAAACAAAATCATCCCGAAACATTCTTCTTTTCCTTTCCCAGTGAATTATTTTTCAGAGGAACCAATGACAGACACCAGATAAAATGGCACTGCATCATTCTCGTGTGTCTCTGTCAGACGCACCTCCACTTTATGTACTTTATTTTCGCCATGTTCTAAGATGGTGTCAAGTTCTAATTTATCACCCCAGGTCTCATCAAAGTTCGCATCCAGACGGACTGCATGTTCTGCATCGCCGTCCACAATGATCTCTGCAACCGGTGCCGGAAGTTTTACGGATTTTCTGTACTGTACTGAAATATTGCAGCCCTCAACATCAAGTGTGATGGAATCACCTTTCTTTGAAGCTGTCCATCCGTGTTTGAAACAGTCGGTAATATCTCTCTGTGCGGACGTATCTGCGACAAATCCATGGCAGACTACGTTTTCGTCGCTGTTCTGATGACGGATGGATTTCTCATAAGTATTTTTTGTGAGAGGTGTCGGATAATCCGGTTCGCTCTGTTCCGTTGCATCTTCTGTTTTTACTTTATCTAAAAAGTATGTAATCACCGATGCGACAAGTGCATGTCCGGCATCATTCGGATGCAGGTCATCCGGTGTGATCTCACGGTTTTCGATGCGCCCGGCGACAACTTCCGGGTAGATCGTACTCTGCATGCTGACAGCCGGAAGATTATAATATCTTGCAATGCGTCCGTGCATCAGCTGCGCATTGGCACCGTTATTGTAAAATACGTTGTGCACTAAAAGAACTGCCGGTTTTGTCTTACTGGTATATACTTTTCGCACCAGTCCCTCATAGGTCTCCATAAAGTGCTCCGTGCTGTCATCGTTGACGGAAAACTCGATGATGACAAAATCCGGCTCTTTGGAAAGCAGATCAGCTTCTGCGCGCGCCACACCAAACTGTGAGGTTGTTCCGCCGATTCCTGCATTGATGTAAGTAAAATCAGCCTGTGGAAATGTCTTTTTCCACCACTCATAGACATGGTATGCGTAACAGAGTTCCGGTTTGGAAGAAAGGCTTCCCTGAGTGATCGAGCCGCCTAAAAATGCAATATTTAAAGCTTCGCCTGCTTTGGCGCGGTCCATGACTTTTTTCAGGCGGTATAAGCAGCCGCGGTTGGCAATGCCGTTTTCGTATTTGATTTGATATTCCATTTGATATTCTCTCCTTTTTTGCTGTTTCCGGTGCGAAACTAAGATTCCCAGACTGCATCCCCTAATGAGTTGATATACGCCGCAAGCTCATCCGACATCTGCTCTGCTTCCGGGATACGGATGTGTCCCGGCGTGCCGGAGCCATTTTTTGTGTAGAGAAAATGATGGACTCTCTCACTGCCGATGCGGGTGCAGACTTCGTCGATGGAACGGTCCCAGCTTTTATCATGACAAAGAATGGTTGTAGCTAAAATGATCTGCGCCTTCGGATAAAGCTGCATCAGTTTTTCGATGAATGCCTGATAATGTTTTCTCCAGTTTTTGGATTTTTCACTGTCATAATCTTCTGCCATATAGTCTACCGGGTGATTGTCGTTTTGTCCGATTGCAACAACGACTACATGTGGTATATATCGTGAAAAATCCCATGGTTTGGTCGGTCCAAGATCCGGGTGGTACTCGATCTTGTCATAGCAGGACTCGACACCTTTATAGTGCGGTGCTGCAAACCAGCCGGTATCATCTAAAAGTGAGATTCCACCCTGTGAAGTGTCGTGGATCTGCGCATTTAATTTCCGCGCCGTCATCCACGCATAGGAATACCAGCTGTTCGAATATTCCCCATCATGCTCAGGATCTGGTTTTCCAACATACTCCACAGCTTCTGAAACTTCTCCACAGGAAACACTGTCCCCGAAAAATTCCATTTTCCGTTTTGGTTTTTCCGGCAAAGGCAGCACTTTAGCCCCGTCATCAATCTCAAATCCGTAAAACGTAAACGTATGACAGGAATCCATCCGCTTAAATAACAGCAGTTCATGTGTTCCCTCTGAAAGTCCCTCCGCCAAAGTATAAGTCTTTTTCTCTTCATCAGGCGACAAGGTAAAACGCTTCTGCTCCCCGTCTATAAAATATCCCAGTTCATTCGTCCAGCAGGAACGATGGTTTGCGATCACTGCCTTTAAGGATGTTCCGGTAAATTTCATTCCAATTGAGCTGCACGCATAGACAAGAACCGGTGCAAGCCTGTCATCAAAATCAATTCTTCCGCTGTAAGATAACATCTCATTATCTGGTTTAATTATCATGTTCTGAGTTCCCCTCCAAAAATTAAATATGTAAGCAGACTGCCCGCTCCGCGGACATTCCATTATGATAAAATGCACGTTCTGCGGACACTCCATCACACGTTTCATGAATTACGCAACAAGGCTGCCGCAATTTTCATTGCATCTGGCAGCCTGTGTTATGAATTAATTTTATGCTATTAAGGATGAATAGCAGCAATTTTAGCGTCTTCCGATCTCGGTATCTTCCGGTGTTACGACACTGTTTTCTTTGATGTAATCAATGATATCATCAAGTTCTGTAAATGCAAGACCAACATAGCTGTCTGCAGCACCGTAGTAAATTGCAATTTTTCCGGATTCGGAATCATGGATTGTTGCACATGGGAAGCATACGTTCGGAACAAATCCGCGCTCCTCATACCATTCTTCCGGTGTGAGTAAAAATGTCTCACAACGATATTTTACGATAGATGGATTATCAATGTCTAAGATTGCTCCACCGATGGAATATACATAACCGTTACAGGTTCCGCTTACTCCGTGGTAGAATAACAGCCATCCTTCGGATGTTTCGATCGGGGCAGCACCTCCACCGATCTTTAAGGACTCCCACCACTCAGAGCCTTTGCCCATCACATGTCTGTGTTTTCCCCAGTAAGTAAGATCCGGGCTCTCGCTCACGAAAATATCACCGAACGGTGTATGTCCGCTGTCGGACGGACGGGATAATAACATGAAGTTTCCGTTGATCTTTCTTGGGAACAGCACTGCATTTCTGTTGAATGGAAGGAACGGATTCTCAATTCTTGTGAATGTCTTGAAATCTGTTGTCTTTGCTATACCGATTGCTGCGCCGTAGAAATCCTGACACCAGATGATGTAATAGGTATCTTCTACTTTTACAAGACGCGGATCATATGCATAACGCGGCATAAACGGTTTGCCTTCCTCGTCTACGAAATTGATCTTGTTTTCATCAAAATTCCAGTGGATCGCATCTTTGCTTCTTCCAAGGTAAATGTAAGGAATACCGTTAGTCTGCTCTCCACGGAATACACCGATGAATCCATCTTCATACGGCATAACGGCACTGTTGAAAATTCTTGCAACACCTTTTACCGGGTTACGTCCGATGATCGGGTTCTCATTGTATCTCCATACCGGTGCTCCTGTTAAGTTTTCCGGTCTTTCCTGCCATGGTACATTTGGTACCGGCTGGCTGATCATTTTATATTTGCTCATTTTCTTCCTCCATTTCTGCGTCTTACATCCACGCACCTGCAGATTCTATCTGCAATTTATTTTCGTCGTTCTTTTTTATTTCTTATTTATCTTCCTTTGCAAGGAACTCTAAATTCTTCTCGATCAGTCCGCATCTCTGTGCCACACACTCAACGCTTCTGCCCGGATCCTGCGGTGTATTAAATACATAATCCACCAGTTTATCCACGGTAGTTGTCGCTACATGCATTCTCGTATCCGAAGATGCATAGTAGATAAATACTTCGTTATTCTCATTTACGATCGCACCGTTGGTAAATACAACATTGCTTACGTCACCGACACGCTCTTCACCTCTCGGTCCAATTAAGAGTCCGGACGGCTCTGCGATCACTTTTGACGGATCGTTTAAATCTGTTGCAAATGCATAGATAACATAACGGAGTCCTGCTGCGGTGTTGCGGACACCATGTGCAATGTGGATCCAGCCTTTGTCTGTCTTGATCGGAGTTGCACCGGCACCGTTCTTTGCCTCTGTGATTGTGTGGTATTTACGAAGACTTGTCATTTTCTCCTCGTCGATCACTGCATGTGTGATATCTTCGCAAAGCCCAAATCCGATTCCTCCGCCTGATCCGGTTTCAATAAAGTCATCCATCGGTCTTGTATAGAATGCATATTTTCCATCTACAAATTCCGGATGAAGTACCACATTTCTCTGCTGTGGGGAATTTAATGTAACAAGATTTGGCAGTCTCTCCCAGTTCCTTAAATCTCTGGTACGGACGATTCCTGCTGCAGCTACGGCTGCGGAAAGGTCATTTACCGTTGTGTCTTTTGACTCAGAGCAGAATACACCATAGATGTAACCATCTTCATGTTTGGTCAGACGCATATCATAGACATTGGTCTCTTCCGGACAGGTATCCGGTAATAAAATCGGATAATCCCAGAAACGGAAACCATCGATTCCGTTATCACTCTCGGCAACACCAAAGAAAGATTTTCTGTCATTTCCTTCGATTCTTGCAACCAGATAATATTTTCCGTTCAGCTCGATCGCACCGGAATTCATGACTGCGTTGATTCCAAGACGCTCCATGAAATATGGATTTGTCTCCGGGTTTAAGTCATATCTCCAGGTCAGAGGAATATGCTCTCTTGTCAATACCGGATATTCATAACGGTCATAAACACCATTGTAAAAATCCGATTTTACATTTTTGCGGGAAAGCAGTTTTTCCTGCTTTTCTTTTTCTACATAATATCTCTCATGTAACATTCGTCGAATCTCCATTCTTTTTCTAAAAATAAATGAATCTGTTTTATGCTCCGATTCTGCGGATGACTTCTATACACATTCTTCCATTATGATACGGACATTTCCACGGCTCTACGATCGGTCTGTCTAAAATCGGACTTCCATCCTCATTGACTTCCCAGAACCACTCAGAACCATTTCTCTTATCAACCACATAGGTTTTGATGAACTCCCACTCTGCCAGTGCAGCATCGCAATATTCAGAATGTCCTGTGTTTCTTTCATAACCATTTAAGAAACCAACAACGGTTTCTGCCTGCACCCACCAGACGCGGTGTGCATTGACCACTCCGCGGTCACATTCATTTGCAAGAGAATGACCATCAAATGCCACCTGATAAATTCTTGAGGTCAGTGTCTTTGTGATCGGTGTCATTTTCTCACGGTAATGTTCATTGTTTAATACATCGACACCGCGATCCATCAGCCATGCTGTCTCAATGTCATGACCATAAGAATGAAGGTCTAAGATTGTGTTATAGTCTGCATCAAAAAATACTTCCTGACGCTGTTTTGCCGGATTGTATACCTTATCTGCAAAGGTATCCATGATCCACATCAGTCTCTTTCCAACCTTTTCATTTTTTGTCACGCGGTACAATTCTGTATACGCTTCAAAAACATGAAGCAGTGTATTCATTGTCTTATCTGCAAGTACACCGTTCTCAGAAAGCTTTTCGTTTGATTCCGGTTTAAAATCTCTTGTAAAAGCTTCTAAGTAGCCGATCTCATCGGTGCAGCGCTCCTCAATGATATCAAACAGGGAAAAAGCAAGTTCTAACGCTTCCTTATCCCCGGCTGCATCATAGTAAGATGACAACGCATAAATACAGAATGCCTGATTGTATGTATGTTTAGTTGTATCAAGTGGTGTTCCGTCATAATTTAATGACCAGAAGATCCCTCCGTATTCTTTGTCGATACAATGTTCCCTTAAAAATTCATAACCATGTTTTGCCTCGGCAAGCAGGTCTTCTCCCTTAAAACCTGCTGCCTCGCATTCCTCTTCCGAAATGCCGCCGTCTTTATAAAGTAAATACGCATTTGCAAAAAACCAGGTAATACGGCTGTTTAAGATACATCCTTTTTCTGCTTTTTCATCCAGTGCAAGATCATAGGAAAGATAACCGTAATATCCGCCGAACTTATCATCCCGCATACCTCTCCAAAATGGAATGATATGTGTGAGCAGTTCGTGTTTTGCTTCTGCTGCAAGTTCTTTTAACTCACTCATAACCGTTTCCTCTTTCTCTCTTTAGCCTTTTACTGCACCAGCAGCAATTCCACTGTAAATCTGTTTCTGACAGAGGATAAATACGATCAATGCCGGAAGCAGGGAAATGATAACACCTGCACAGATCAGGTTGTACTGACTTCCCATCGGGCCAACAAATGTATAAAGTGATGTCGCGATTGTATGTAACTTTTTATCCATCAGATAAAGGTTTGCCATATAGTACTCGTTATAAACACCAACCCCCTTTAAAATACAGGATGTCACGATTGCCGGTTTTAACAGTGGAAGCATAATTTTCCAGTAAATTGTCCAGTAGGATGCGCCATCAATGATTGCCGATTCATCCAGAGATATTGGTATATTTTCCATAAACTGAATGAAAATGTAAATTGAGATAACATCCGTTCCGCACATCAGAATAATATATCCATATAAATGATTGACAAAGTGCAATGCTGTCATGATATTATATACAGTTACCTGCATTGCAACTGCCGGAAGCAGTGAAGCAAACAAAAACAGGTTTCGGATCAGTCCGTTTCCCGGGAATTTAAAACGGTTTAATACATAAGCAAGCTGTGTTCCGATTACAATGGAAACAACCAGGACAGATACCATAACGATCACGGAGTTTAAGAAAGCTCTTCCCATATCCGCTGTCTGAAATGCTTTAATAAAATTATCAAAATTCAGCCAGTTCTTCGGCAATGTCATAACATTGGTCGTCTGATATTCTTCCTGTGTCTTAAACGCTGTAATCACACAGGAGATAACAGGAACAACTGCACAAAGTCCAAAGAAAATCAACGATACATATTCAACGATCAGCCAGAGGATTGCACCAACGGTATAATGTTTTTTTCTTTTCTGCACATTTACATTATGTTTTCTCATCTTCCTATGCCACTCCCTTTCCAGCTTTCTTTGCCTGTTTTTCCGCTTTTAATCTTGCGCGTTTTGCCTTGTAGGATTCATCCTCACTCTCAGCATCACGGAAGATATATTTAAAGAATAACTTCTGTAAAATCGTACATGCAAAAATGATAAGGAGAAGTACGACTGCCATTGCTGATGCAAGACCGACTTTCTGGCTTACATGAGCGATCTCATTCATAATTACAAAATATGTTCCGGTTCCATTTGCACCATCTGTGATAACGTAAGGCTGCTCAAATGCACTTAAGGAACCTGTGATAGAAAGAATTACATTTAAAGTGATAATTGTTTTGATACTCGGCAGAATAATATGTTTAAACTGCTGAAATTTATTTGCACCATCTAACTCTGCTGCTTCGTAAAGGTCTGCATCCACAGACATGATTGCACCGATAAACAATACCATGTTCTGTCCAAAATAACGCCATACCGAAGTAGCCACCAAAGACCAGTTGTTAATTGACTGATCTTTCAGCCAGTATGGAAGATTGTCAAGTTTAAATCCACACCATTGTAAGATCGTATCAAGTACAAATCCTCTGGTGTAGAAAAATTTAAAAATAAATCCGATTGCAATACCACTGATCAGATATGGGAAGAACATTAATCCTTTGAAGAAGTTTCCTCCCTTTACCTTAAAACTTAAAATAGTAGCCAGATAAAGTGCAAGTACAAGCTGAATAATCGCACCTACCATATAATAAAGACTGAGCTTTAATGCTCCAAAGCAGTCATCCCTGCGAAATACGTCAATATAATTTTTAAATCCGACAAATTTTCTCTGATCTACCGGAGTTAAATATTTCATCTTATAAAAACTGAATTTTACCATCTCGGCAAAAGGCAGATAAGTAAATACAAACAGCAATAACAGCGGAATTGTCATAAATGCCACACAGATGATCACCTGCTGTCCTTTTCTGCTTTTTGCCCATTTTGTAAAACTGAATGGTTTTTTCCCTTCCATATCCACAATTCCTCCATCCATTGTCTTTTATCCGGGAAGGGGAACCTCCCCTTCCCTTTTGTGGAACTATATTACTCAGTTACTTCAATTCCGTTTGATTCCTGTGCATCAGACCATGCTGTGTTCCATTCGTCCATGATCTCATCAAATGTCTTATCGCCATTGGATGCATGCTCAATGATTGCCTGGATTTTACTGTCTCCACCTGCGTTAATATTTAACTCAGACTCTGCATTCATCTCATTTAAGAAATCTTCCTCGCCAGCTAATGCAGGTTCATCCTCTAAGAATGTTACGCCATCGAAGGAAAGTTTTGTATCTGTACTGCCGGCTGCGACTGGAAGTCCATCCTCGTTGTATGAGAAACCGGATTTTTCTGTCATCCATTTTACAAATACCATAGCTGCTGCTTTTTCATCATCTGTTGCATTTGCATTGATACCATAAGAGTAATCAGCACCTGCTGATGCATACTGCTCACCATTTACAGTGATCGGGAATGGCATATAACCGATATCTGCGCCATTTTCGCCTGCTGCTTCCATCTGAGGATAAGCCCATGAGCCAAGTACCATACAACCGATCTCACCATTGTTGATCATACCTTTACAGCCCTCCCAGTCAGTTGTTGCAAAGTCATCTTCGATCAGTCCGTCTGCAACTGCATCATAGAGGATCTTGTAAACTGCATAAGCATGTGTATCATCGCCATAATTCTGGAATGGATCTTTTGTATGAACTAATTTCTGGTTCATATATGTATTGTCGCCTGTTGCATTATTTCCGATGTAAGCATCCCATGCTCCCATTGTCCAGCCTGCTGCATAGTTTGTATAAAGCGGGATGGCATCTGTATTATCTTTGATTTTCTGTAATGCACCGATAAATTCTTCCGGAGTCTTTGGAAGTTCTGTAACTCCTGCTTCTTCAAATACTTTTTTATTGTATACGATACCCTGTGTAGTTGCTGTAGAAGGAACACCGTAAACCTGTCCGCCATACTCCCATGTAGTTGCATAATTGATCTGGGTCTTCATGGTATCAAGATCACCATATGAAATAAAGTAATTGCTTAAGTCTGCCTTATCAACCGCCGGGATCATCATGACTGTCTCATAGTCACCGGACTGTAAATGCATCAGAGCATCATCTGCATAGTTGGTATCGGTTGTAAGTTCAACTGTAATATTTGGATACATTTCATTGAATGCTGCTAAATACTCTTTCCATGTTGTTCCGTTATAATCGTCAGATTCAAGATCTGTTCTGTGGTTGAATAATGAAATTGTTGCTGTCAGATCTGTATAATCCTCACCAAGTTTGATATCTGCATAGGATAAAGATCCGTCTGCGGATGTAGAAGCATCACCACTCTCAGTTGCTGCTACATCATTTGATGCATCTGTGCTGTTATCTGCTGCTGCACTGTTGTTGTCTGTTGTTCCCCCATTGCCTGCTGTGTTGTTTGAGCCACCGCATGCTGCCATGCTCATGGTCATTGCTGCTACTAAAGTAACGGCTAAAACTTTTCTTAATTTCATATGATTTTCCTCCTTATGATGTTTGTTACCTTGTTTTGTAACTTAATTTAATTATATGCTATTTTATTTTTTAGTCAACACTTTTTTCTTGGTTTTAGTCCATTTTAAGCCTTCTATTGTGCATTTCGGCACTATATACAATTCTATTTTGCTGTTTTTGTGCACTTTTTCACATTTATTTTTGTTTTAGCTTCATTTTTTAGCTTATTTTAGTCTATATTTTGTAAATTGATTAATTTACTTATTTACCTTGATTTTAGTTTAACTAATTACTTATTTCACCACAGCGTTATCTGCAGAACATCCATAACTTAACAATATGAAATGCTCACCAAATGATGGTTTGTGGGTGACATGAGTTTCCTTGTGTAGGGTGGTTCTGGGGGGTTACGATTGGCAAATTGCATCAAGCCGGGACTGTTTTGTTTCCGTTGTCCGAAAATAAGAAACTCTAAGCATGCCTGATTCAGGTTGGGGCGGAGTGACGTGTACGTCCTAAATGCGCCATCCGGGCACATTAGGACTTGTGCTGCCGTCCATGGCAGCACAACACTATGTTGCGAACAGGCATCCTAAGAGTTTCTAATTTCCTTCCAAAGTCACAAAACGAGTCTCGGCTTGATGCGATTTGCCAGCCGCAAGGTTGTGAACCACTCTTCGTCGGGGAACTCATTTTACAACCTTGGGGGTGCGTAAATTTTTGTGACATTCATTTCAAAAAGGTTGAAAAATCTCGACGCAATCTGTTATATCTATGCTTTTAAACATACATACTTGGAATAATAATCTGCATTATTAGTCTGTTAATTTACGAAATGATTAATGTAATGCAACATAGCAGATGAAACTTCAGACAAGTCATCAGGCTGAATATTAATGATACAGCACATTACGATTTTAAGCATATTTCCATTCGTGCGAATATCAAAAATTCACACCCGCACCCCCAATTCTGAGATGAACCGCCCGCCCAAATGGTGTTCATAACCTGAAGGCTGGCATCTTGCGCAAAGCCAGAGCTAATTTTGTGACTTTGGAAGAAAATTAGAAAATCTTGGTGTGCCTGTCTACACATAGTGATGTTCTGCCACGGATGGCAGAACAAGGCAGCATCGAGTCATGGATGACTCGTTGTTGCCGGTCACGTCACTCCGAGAAAATCTAACCCAGACACACTTAGACTTTTCTTATTTTCGTACAACGGAACCAAAATTAACTCCGGCTTTGCGCAAAATGCCATTCACAGACCTACGACACACCATTTGGACGGGCGAAGCATGTCAACCACAAGCCAAAATTTGGTGTGAAATCCATGAAACGAAAAAAAGAGAAAGCGGCAAGCCTTTCACAACTTACCGCTTTCTCTTATTTTACAACCTGCTGCACGCTGGCTTTTTCCACCAGCCTTCCCTCAACAATGGTAATTCCCTGTTTATAACGTTCCCCGCTGACTTTCTTTAACAGCACATGTATTGCTTTATTTGCCATTTCACGGATATCAACCTCATAAGTTGTGATCTCGACATCACACAGTCCCGGAAAAAGATAGTTATCAAATCCAACCACTGAAAAATCTTCCGGAACGCGATACCCCTGCTCTTCTAACTGATTGATGACCATGCTTGCCGTGAGATCGGAGTTGCACACAAATGCCGTCGGCATATCTTTCATCTGATCCGGATGAATATCAACCTTTACCACACCACATTCCATATCACGATCCGATATGATCCACTCCTGTGGCACTTCAATACCATGTTCTAACATGGATTTCCGGTAACCGAAATAACGGTCTGTAATACTTGCCGTAAACAACAGTGTTCCGACATACGCAATTTTTTCATGACCATGCTCGATCAGATAATTCGTCAGCATGTAAGTACCATAGTAACTGTTAGAGATCACCGCATCACTCATCTGATGCTCATCATAAAAGTCAAGATACACGATCGGAATCTGTGTATTCTGTCTCAACGCACCCAGATATGCTGTCTTTAACCGCCCGATCACTATCAGACCATCTACTTTACGTTCCAGCACGATTTTAGGCAGATTCGCCTCGGCTTCATCTTCTAATGAAACAACCTCAAGCATCGTGAAACATTCTTTCTGAACGGCCCTTGTTGCAACACTCTGGTACATTCTCCAGTAAAAGGATGCATACTCTCCAAGATATTTTTCTGATACTAAAACTCCGATATTATAACTTTTTGCCGACTTTTCTTTTTTTACGGCAGATGGCTGCTTGTATCCAAGTTCATCTGCCAATTGTTTGATTTTTTCCCGCATAGCCTCGCTGACACCTTTTTGTCCGGAAAGTGCTTTTGAGACCGTGACCGTACTGACACCAAGCTGCTCTGCAATGTCTGCCAGCTTTACTGCTTTTGCCATAACCGTCCCCTTCTTACTACTTTTTACTTTTTCGATTTAATCTTATTTCTTTTCCACAAAATGTAACAGTTTTGACTGGAAATCACCCCATGGATTCTGGATCAGAATACCTGCATACATTAATGTATCTCCCGCATATACAGTATCTTCGCCTTCCAGACAGTAATTCTTCTGCGGATCGAGTCCTTTTAATGTGATTCTTCTGCTCTTATAATTCGGACGGTTGATCACCTGCACAAATGTAACCAGTGCTTCTGATTTATCTTTTGAAACCACCTCGTAACAGTCAAAATAATGATTTTCCTGATAGGAGGCGATCCTGTAATAATCGCCGCTTCTTACCAGATCATTGTATTTATGATACATGGCAACCTGTTTCGGGATCATCTGTCTGTCTTCTTCCGGAATCTTTGTGATATCCAGCTCATAACCGAAAGTTCCTGCAAGCGCTACATGACCTCTTGTCTCAAACGGTGTAACACGTCCCACCGTATGATTCGGACAGTCTGAAACGTGCGCTCCCATCGTCGATAACGGATAGATCATCGCCGTACTTTCCTGAATCTTTAACCGCTCCACCGCATCCGTATCATCCGAGCACCAGATCTGTGGACTGTAATAAAGCATACCCGGATCAAAACGTGCCCCACCGCCGGAACAGTTTTCCAGTAAAAGATGTGGGAACTCTGTTACCAGACGCTCCTGCATCTCATACACTGTCAGCACATAACGGTGATAAAGTTCACCCTGTCGGTCTGCAGGAAGTCCATAGCTTCCGATGTCAGAAAGCTGACGGTTCATATCCCATTTGACATACTCAATATTTGCACTGCGTAAGATCGACGCCACGCTCTCATATGCATAATCGCGCACTTCTTTTCTGGTAAGATCAAGTACATACTGATTTCTGCAGAGAGATCCCGCTCTTCCCGGAATCTGAATTGCCCAGTCCGGATGTGCCTCGTAAAGTTTTGAATCCGGTGAGATCATTTCCGGCTCAAACCAGATACCGAATTTTAATCCAAGTTTATTTACTTCATCTACCAGATGTTTTAAGCCGCCGTTTAATTTTTCTTCGTTGACATACCAGTCACCCAGACTTGATGAATCATCATTGCGGTGTCCAAACCAGCCATCATCCATAACCAGCATTTCAATGCCAAGTTCCGATGCTTTTTTTGCAATGGAAAGTAATTTTTCTGTATTGAAATCAAAATAAGTTGCTTCCCAGTTGTTGATCAGAATCGGACGTTTCTTATCCTTATATTCGCTGCGGATCAGGTGGTTCCGGTAAAGTTCATGGAACTGGTGTGTCATGCCGTCATATCCGGTGTCACTGTAAACCAGCACAACTTCCGGTGTCTGGAAACTCTCACCTTTTTCTAACTTCCAGCAGAAGTTCTCCGGGTGAATTCCCATGCCTACGCGGACAGTATCAAACTGTCCCAGTTCCACCTGTCCGATAAAGTTGCCGGAGTATACAAAATGCATACCATATACTTCGCCCTGTGACTGGTCGGCATTTCCTGCCGCAAGTGCCATGAATGGGTGTTCCTGATGGGAAGACTCACCTCTTACAGATTCCACACCCATAAATCCTTTTTTCACTTTGCGGTGTTCTAACATACGCTCTCTCGCCCAGGAACCATGCATCGTAAGAAGTGTAAAATCACGGTTATCCATATCCATGGAGCAAGACAGTGCTTTCGTCAGATACAACATCTCTCCGTCATTTTCGATCCGCACGCTTCTTGTGATGACATCCACATCCGAAAATGCCGTATAGAGCAATGTTACTTTCAATCCAAGTACCGGATCCTCACAGAGAAGCTCTAATGTCTCGCAGGCATTCTCGTCCCCAAATGTTGCAGGGAGACCGGCAAGTCCCGGTTTTCCTGCATAGATTTTATGTGAAACATAAAACAGTGACACTGCGGTGTGTCCGCCTGCCGTTCTTACCGAGATACTGCTTCTTCTGTAATCTCCGAGTCCGTTTCCGGCATACTCCATCGGAAATGTATCGTAAAAAGAAACACGCTCCCTGTTATTTTCCGAAGGTACAAACGGCCCTTCCCCTGTACGGAGCAGGTACGCGATGTTTGCATCTCTTAATTTCTTACCATAATAAACATGACCGACAAAGTTTTCTTTATCCACGATACCGATCACATAACTGGAGTCTGGTGTATCCAGCTTGAAAATGCGTTCTTTTTCAAAATATGTGATTGCCACGCTGTATTTCCTCCTGTTATTTCAGTAAGTCTTCTTTTAATCCGGCAAGTTTCTTTTCTGCATCTTCTAACGAACTGCCTTTTACACCAAAGTAATATTTGATCTTCGGCTCTGTTCCGGACGGACGCATACAGCACCATGCATTGTCAGAAAGTTCATAGTAAAGTACGTTAGATTCCGGCAGACCTGTCTTTGTCACTTCTCCGGTCACAGTATCTTTTCTGGTATCTTCTTTATAGTCGCGCACTGCAAGCACATCAAATCCGCCAAGTGTTTTCGGAGGATTTTTTCTGGAATTGCTCATCAACTCCTGGATCTGTGCAGCTCCGTCGATTCCCTTTAATGTCTTCGTCTCAAGTCCCTCTCTGTAATAGCCGTATTTCTCATACATGGCAAGCATCTCATCCCATAAGGTCATATTGTTCTTCTTGCACCAGGAAGCAACCTCACATAACATCATGACTGCAACACAGGCATCCTTATCCCTTGCGTAAGTACCTGCAAGGCATCCGTAGCTTTCCTCTAAACCAAACACATAATCGTAAGTATTCTGCTGCTCGAAAAATTTGATCTGCTCTCCGATATATTTAAATCCAGTTAAAACTTCGATCAGTTTTACACCGTAAGCTTTTGCGATCGCTTTTGCCATATCGGTTGTAACGATTGTCTCAACCAGTGCAGGATTCTTCGGCATAGTTCCCATTGCTGTTTTTTCTCTTAAAATGTATTCCGCGATCAGCATACCTGACATATTTCCGGTAAATGTCACATACTCGCCACTCTTCGTATCTTTGCAGTATACGCCAAGACGGTCTGCATCCGGGTCAGTTGCAAGAACGATGTCCGCATCCACTTCTTTTGCAAGTTTTAATGCAAGTTCAAATGCTTTTGGTGACTCCGGGTTCGGGTATGCAACGGTCGGGAAATTACCATCCGGTTTTTCCTGCTCCGGCACTACATATACATGTTCAAAACCAAGCTCTTTTAACACGCGGCGCACCGGAAGATTTCCAGTTCCGTGAAGCGGTGTGTATACGATCTTGATATCTTTTGCCATCTCTTTGATGATCTCCGGATGAATGGACTGTTTTTTCAGTTCTTCCATATAACGGTCATCGATCTCTTTACCGATCACATTGTAAAGGCCTGCTGCAACTGCCTCTTCTTTTGCCATGGTCTTTACCTGATCGAAGGAAGTTACTTTTGCAACTTCCGCTAAAATATTTTTGTCGTGAGGCGGTGTGATCTGTGCACCATCTTCCCAGTATACTTTGTATCCGTTGTATTCTCTCGGGTTATGGCTTGCTGTAATTACAATACCGGAAATACATCCTAGCTCGCGGACTGTAAAAGATAACTCCGGTGTCGGACGAAGGCTGTCAAATACATATGCCTTAATGCCGTTTGCATTTAAGCAGAGTGCTGCCTCCTCGGTAAATTCCGGGGACATAATTCTGGAGTCATGTGCGATCGCAACACCCTTTTCCTGTCCATTCTGGGAAATAATGTAATTTGCAAGTCCCTGTGTTGCCTGACGTACGGTATAAATATTCATACGGTTGGTTCCGGCTCCGATCACGCCTCTTAAACCACCGGTACCAAATTCTAACTGTCTGTAAAAACGATCCTCGATCTCTGCCTGATCCCCCTCGATCTTCTTTAACTCAGCCTTTGTATCTGCATCAAAATATGGATCTGTGCACCACTGTTTGTATGTTTCCATGTAATTGCTCATTCTTCTTCTCCTTTACTTTTCTGCGATTCATTTTTTATTATATTTTGGATTATAACCTTTTTTTAAGTTATTGTAAACTAATTTTAACCTTTTGACTATTTTTATTTAAAAATCAGCTTTTGACCTCAACATCATTTATTAAAAATATCATAATATTTTTTTACGACTTTTTCTGCGGGCTTTGCATAAATTTCATAGTCCATACGGGTCTTTGCGCTCCGCTCCTGATAAAGCTTTGCATCCCAGGACCAGAGCGCCATACCTCCTACCCAGTCTCTTTTACTGCACGCCGTAAACATATCTTCGTACCATTCTGCCTGACCCTTTGGATCCGCATCACCTCTTACACACCAGTCATTTGGCACCTCTTTGGAACCTTTTACCGACATACATCCTGTTTCCGCAAAGAAAAACGGTTTTTGAAATCTGTTTACCACGGTTTCAATACGATCCAGCTGATTTTCCCAGTCCCCATATGGATAGTAACCACTCGAAGAAATCACATCCACAGCATCCCACCAGTTTACCCGGTGTTCCTGATACTTATCTGTATTATAGGAAAGCAGTCCATGATAGACCTGTCTGATATCCGAGAGCAGTTTGCGCCACTCCTGTTCCCTGTGCTCGCTCATCACCATCTCACAGCCGGCAATAAACATTTCACAGTCATGCTGTTCTGCAATTTTCGCATAGTGAAGCTGAAATGCCGTATAGGATGCAAACCAGTTTCCCCATTTCGGTTCACACGGAACATCCTCATCAAAAAAATTAATATGCGCCCGCCAGGTCCCGTTTTTACAGTTTACGGTCGGTTTTAATGCCACACGAAGCCCTATTTCCTTTGCATATTCAATCATAGCGATCAGCTCGTCATCTTCCATCGTCGCCTTTGATGTGAAGCAGATCTCCTCCGACTGCGGTGTCTCCTGTAACCCTCCAGGCACAAATATCACGAAATTTGCGCCGGTCCTCTCCTTCATCATGGCAAGGCTCTCCTTTGCCCCCGGCTTTTTAAAAGTCCCGGCACACGCAAACGGTGCAAAAGTTACCCCACAGATATATTCCATCGTTTTTGTCCTCCCTTTTTCTCATTATGATTTCAAAAATATAATTTTTTAATTTTTATTTTACAGATTCTGCCATTAATATAGCATTCGTCATATATATCTGCTATAATTTTTCAAATCAAAAATTGCATAAATCTATTTTTATGGAGCCGCCTATGAAATCTTTATTTGAATATACCGACAAACTGAACAAACCTTACGAATGTTTCTTTTTAGATATGAAGAAAGAATGGCTGCCCGTGCAGCCACACTGGCATTATTTTATGGAAATCCTGTATGTAACAAGGGGCACCGCCCTGATGTATCAGAATGAACAAAGTTATATTGTGACGGAAGGTGACATGATCGTCTTTCTCCCCTCCGTCGTTCATTCTGTCCATGCAGTGTCCGATGCCCCTCTGCAGTATTATGTTTTAAAATTTGACCTAAGCCAGCTGGATTCTTCCGCTTCACTTACCGGTGGAAGCTGGAATTACAGTGCACTGTTTAACAATGCCATAAATAACGAGCAGGCTGATATTTATTTCCCGGAGGAGATACTCCACTCTCTTCCGATACAGTCTTTATTTGACGACTGTGTCCATGAAATGCAAAATATGCAGTATGGTTATCAGATGATCCTGCAGTCGAAAGTCAGAGAACTTCTGACCTGGATGCTCCGCATCTGGCGCAACAATGGTTTTGATACCGACTGTTATTTTACCCCGCTTGCGAAGGAAAATACGATCTATACCATCACAGAATACATTGACCGTCACGCCTGCGAAAACATCCGTGTAGAAGATATTGCTGCACTCTGTCATATGAGTTATTCACATTTCGCCAAAAATTTCCGTGAAATCTACGGGCAGTCCTGTAAAAAATATATTGAATTTATCCGGCTGTGCAAAGTAGAAGATATGCTTCTTTTTACAAATTTTGACTTAAATTATATCAGTCAGGAGACGGGATACGCCGACTGCAGTCACCTGATCCGGTCATTTAAAGAAAAATATGGTGTTTCCCCGCATCAGTACCGCAGGCAGCACTCTGCTTCCGGTCAGGATCACTGATTCATAATGGATTCGAGTGTACTGACATCACCCAGAACCGGCATGAGAAACAGCATCGCAACGATCACCAATGCTGCGATCACCAGTCCGATGATCGATGTGACAAGCGCTGCCGTCGCTGTACCGTTCTGCTGTGGTTTTATCTTTTTCGAACAGATTGCACCAAGCAGACCGACCAGACCGAATCCTGCTCCATATCCCACAAACCCTGTCACAATGCCAAGGATTCCAAGAACTAATGATACCGTCGCAATATTTTCTCCCTCACGCTCTGACGGGATGATAATCTCACCTTCTCTCATTTCCACAATCTCGTCTAACTTGCTTCTCCGCAGTAATACGATACATGGAACCAAAAACAGCGGAACTGTCACTACAAGATTTAACACAGAAAGGCTGCCGATCATGTCCGTCATATCACCATTTCCAAAGATGCCACTCGCCATTAATCCGCCAAAATCAACAAGTGCATGAATAATGATACAAATCCATAAATTTCCGCTGCGCAGATAGATTGCTGCAAACAGCACACCGAGCAATGTTGCCTGCAGTGCCTGGATCAATGCGCTGGATAATGGCACACCGGAAAGTACATTCGGGATATGTGCCGCACCAAAGATCACGCTGGATAAAATAATGGCTGCAAGCACTCCCCGTCTTGTGTTTGAAAAACGGTCCGCAAAAAGGTTTAACACGATTCCACGCATGATCACTTCCTCGTTCATGCCGACCAAAAACATGGTCAGTATGTAAATCATGATCCCACCGGCAGAGCGCACTCCGTCCGAACCGGAAACACTCTGCAAAAATAACTGTGCAACTGCCACATACACGCAGTATCCTACCATAAATCCTCCAGTATAAAATCCCCGGAGAAAGCCCACGCCGGTTTTTCTAAGTGACTGCTGGTATCCTGTAAGAAACAGCATACCGATCGCATAAACTGCCACGCCGATCTCAGCAATAAACTGTAACGTATAACTGTCCATGATGGTTGTGAAATGTGTCGCCGCTGCTCCAACCAGATTCATCAACACCAGAAACAGTGCCGTGATCACAATGCCAATGACAATCACAGCTGCCTTTGGCAATCCCAAAATTTTGTTTTTCATACTATTCCTCCTATACTACTTTTCACTGATATTTCCCGCTGCATCTACCGAAGCATTGTCCGAGATACTCTCCATATAAGAAAACAGCCCCGGTGCCGCATTCGCATCCATCTGTTTTGTCTGCCCGTCCGATGCATAGACCGGAATCAGCGCATAAGAAACTGTTCCATCTTCTGTCACTGTAACTTTCACAGCGGCGGATCTGTCAATATTCTGTCCGAAAATAAAATTACCCAGACTGTAAAACACGGGTTTTCCGTCAATATATTCGATTCCTTCCAGACAATGTGTGTGCGCTCCGACAACCAGATCTGCACCTGCATCCATGCACTGTTTTGCCAGTTCACGCTGCACGGCATTCGGCTGTTCGCTGTACTCTGTCCCCCAGTGTGGAAATACCGTCACAAAATCACAGGTCTGTTTTGCTTCTTTGATCACTTCGATCAGTGCTGTGGCATCATAACAGGTAAACATTCCCGGCGCAGCACTCTCGATCTTCCAATCAGCAGACGGTACCACGCGCGATACAGCGATAAATCCATATTTTTTTCCATTTACTTCCATAATCTGCACTTCTTTTGCACGCTCCACCGAATCTCCGGCACCACCGTACAGGATTCCTGCTCCGTCTAATGCACTGAAAGTGTCTGACAGCGCCGCTCTTCCATAATCTAAGGTGTGATTGTTTGCAAGTGATACAATATCCACACCCATTTCATTTAACGCCCTTACATAGGAAGGACTGCACCGGAATGTGAACTGCTTGTCTGCCATCGGTTCCCCGCGGTCACTAAATGGAAACTCGTTGTTTACCATCAGGATATCGGCTGCCTTTAACTGTTCTAACAGTTCCGGTGAGACGACACGCTCGATCCCGCCGGCATCATAGGCTGCCTTGAAAGCATTTGCAAAAAGAACATCACCTGTCAGGATGATGGTTGTATCGCCGGAGTCTTTTTGATTATCCTTGTTTGCTGTTTCATCTGATGCACTCCCAGTTCCAGCTGCTGTGGCTGCATCATCTGATATGCTTCCATTTTCACCTGCTGTGACTGCATTCTCTGACATGCTTCCGTCTTCACCTGCCGTTTCTGCACCATCCGTCGATATTCCACTTCCATCCGCTGTGGCTTCCCCATCCAGAGTGGCTTCTGCGTCAGACATCTCCGCCTGCTCCTCTTCTGCCGTCGCCCCAGGCGCAGACGCCGGTTTTGCCTGGCCGCCGGTTAAAATTGCCGCTGCGATCACGCCCGCCACAGTCAGTATGGAAAGTACATAAAGTACGATTCTGATTGTTTTATTCATAGATCCCCCATTTTTGCATTGTTTTGTTTTTCTTTGGTCTGAGAAACACTACAAAAATGACGCCGATGTACAACGATTGTACGCCGACGTCATTTTTATCATAATGATTTGCACCTTAATTGTCAACTGACACAGGATCTTAGTCTACTCAAAATCCACTTCAATACTTCCCATGCCACAGTCAAGTTCCATATTTTTCTCTGCCCCTTCATTTTTGACTTCTTTATCTCCGCTGATGTTTGAGTAAGTTTCACCATCCACATCAATCGAACCAAGTCCGCAGGAAAGTTTGTAGTTATACTCTTTTTCCCCACCGTTTAAATCGAGTGTCATGCTTCCCATGCCGCAGTCTGCTTTCAGGTTTCCTTCAACACTTCCCTCCATGGAAAAATTGCCAACTCCGCAGTCTAACGCAACATCACCATACACTACACTGTCTGTAATCTCTACATTTCCAACTCCTACGGATACATCCATTTTTCCATCTACCTGAAACCGCTCTGCCTCAAAATTACCAGCACCGACATCCACGATCAGTCTGTTACAAGTGCTGTCAAAATCTTTCCAGCTCATGTCTGCAGCACCGATATCAAAATTCAGCTCATCAAAAGAACTTCCCTTTGGCAGATACAAGATGATCTGCGGCGATCTTTTATAATAGTGTTTTTTTGCATCGTATTTAATTTTTAATGTATCACCATCCAACCTGCAGGAATAATATTTCTCCTTACCGTGTTTTAATACGGCGCGGATCTTCGTACTGTCATCCGGTTCTTTGACTGTAATTTCCGCTGCATCAATATCCAATTTGATATTTCGAATGGAAGAGACATCAAAGCTGCTGTCTGCTCCACCTGCAGGTACCTCAGTAGAAAACTCCATATCACTGATATCTGTTATCATATCATCGTCATCACTATCATCGTCATCGCTATCATCGTCATCTTCATCAAAATCATCCATATCATCATCTTCTTCGTCATCTCCATCAGCACTGCTATAATAAAGTCCCACCGGACCAATATGCCAGTTTCCATACCGGAGTTCTCCATTCTTTGCCATACGCCATACAGAAGCCCCCATCGCAGTACTGACACCGCAGAAGATCAGTCCTGCACCAAGCAATGACACTGCAATGATTAACATAATTTTTGTAAATTTTTTCATGCTGCCACCCCACTTTCTTTCTTCTTTTCAAACGGTTTTTTACACAAACCGATGATTCCCCTGACTGCCCATGGAAGGAATACGCCAGACACCCACACGACCAGAAGTACTGCAAGGATTCCAAGTCCCAATACCAAAAGTCCTGCTCCGGTCAGTCCAAGTCCGACAGCCACTCCACCGGTAAATAAAGTGCTGAATCCAAAACCAATCAAAAGGAAACCTGCAAACACAAGTGATGCCATCACTGCAACCACTGCAACCGCAATGCCAAACAATATCGCAACAACCGCAAGAAGAAGTGATGCCACGACTAAAAGCAATGTCAGCCAGAGTGGTGATGTAAGAACCACCAATACGATTGCCGCTGCACTCCATCCACCTTTCTTTTCTTTTGGAACCTCTTCGCTTTTCACAAACATATCATCATCGTTCTTATTCCACTCCGGATTTTGATCCGCCGGCATGCCATAAGATCCATTCTCTTTTTCCATGCCAAGATTTTTTTTGATGCTCTGGGCAACCTTCTCCGGTGACTCAAGCTCCGCTATCACAGATTCCTCATTTTCCTCGCCCGCATCTTCAAAATAACTGCGGTAAAACGCAAGCGCATCCGCTTTTTCTTCTTCTGATATTCCATCCAGAAGCTGTTCTAACTGTTTTAAAAATTCTTCTCTTTTCATAACCTCTAAAGCTCCTCTCCTGAAAATAATGCTGATATTTTCATGGAATAATCTTCCCATTCTCTCCGGTATTCAACTAACTTATCCTGCCCCGGTTCCGTGATCTTATAATAACGCCTGTTCCTGCCTCCGCACTCTCTGTCATATACCTCAAGGCATCCGTCTTTCTGCAGTCTCCTGAGCACCGGATACAAAGTGGACTCTGATACATCAATGGCTTTTCGTACATCCTGTGTGATTTTATAGCCATAGGTGCCTTCCTCCTCTTTCGACACAACAGCTAACACGATTGCGTCTAAGAGAGCGGCTCCTGTATTAAATACCATACGCTCATCTCCTTTTCTTTATAATATTCTATCTGTTTTAATATTATTTTCTTATTAATA
>ENA-UONS01000265-UONS01000265.1-human-gut-metagenome-genome-assembly--contig:-CS19-NODE-265-length-65781-cov-46.148008_pt1 | contig 65781 bp, 75 predicted proteins | sample MGYA00242458_ERZ724005 | MGnify/ENA metagenome assembly ERZ724005
CAGGCAGCGAAGCGTCCCTGCCAGTAACTTTGCGCGTCCGCAGACGCGCCCCCAAACTGCTCTGCCCCCAAGATTCCGTGAAGAATCTACTATTTCCAGATTCACCTGCGCCATCTGCTTGCGTCTTTTCCATTCTGGCGTCCGTTCATTCCACTTAGCGTAGCGCTGCTACGCTGCGTTTCATTCGCGTTAGCCAGAATGAAAAATTCGCGGCGCATCTTGGCGTATTTTCATCTGGAAATAGTATAAGTTTTCATCAAGCAAAAACAGGCATCTGAAGCATGTGCTTTCGCTTCGGATGCCTGTTTACATGTCAGCTTGCGCTGTATTTGTGCAGCGCACGGGTGATATCGCCGTGAATCAGCACGCTGAGCCGGTCAATAATCGCCGTTGGATCTTCCTTCATGCCCTCGCGAATCCAGTTCAGCATCAAGCCGACAAACGCATATTTGTAGAAGTCCGCAATGAACGCCTTGTCACGGTCACTGACGGACAGCCCGACGGCTTTTTCCTCAACCACGCCAATCAGCAGGTCATACGTCAGCTGATAGAGATAGCGCTCCAAGTGCTCGCGGCTGATAGAGTGGTAGACGTTCAGGACGAACGTTTTGTTTTCCAAGACAAGATGGAAGATGTTCAGGAAGCCTTGCTGCCATGTGCTGTACGTCTTGTTGCCGGCCAGCGCGACGCTCGCATCCTCTTGACACGTCCACTCTACCAAGTCGTATATATCTGCAAAATGGTAGTAGAACGTCATCCGGCTGACACCGCAGTCCTCAGCAATATCGTTGATGGTGATTTTGCTCAGCAGCTTCGTTTGCAGGAGCTTTTTCAGGCTTTGCGCTAAGGCGCGTTTTGTGGTCTGCGACATGCTTCACCTCATTGATGCGGCGGGAGACGGCGGCGCTTTATTTCTTCGTCCAGTGCGCACAAGGCGTTCCGCGAGTTAGGGAGTGCGGAAATTGCGGCGCGTATCTCGGTCAGCATGTAATCCGGTATGGCGCGGAGTGTTTCCGGCGCGTCGGCAATGTGGGCGGCAAGAAGCCGAAGCACCTCGGCATCATCCGGCGCATTGCCCATTTCATCTGCACCTTCGAATGAAGCATCGTTCAGATGGTCGTAAAGCTCGTCCAGCAGTTCATCCATCGGCGTCATATCCGCCTGCACATTGACGGGAATGCCCAATTGCTTGGCAATCGGTGTAATGAATGCCGTTGTGCGGTCATCCGCTGACCAAAACTCACGGGGAAGACCGTGCTGCTGGAGCAGGGGAAGGAAATCAGCGGAGAAGTGGGGAGCGTATTCGTCGATTTTGCGCGGCGGTGTGAGCGTCAGCACTTTGCCGCTGCCGGTATCGACAACACAGAGCAAATAAGGAAAATATGGCACTTGGGCTGGTTTGGCCTGAACAGGGGTGGGGGACATAAACACCGCCAGCGCCCACGGTGCACAGGGCTTCTTGCGCTTCTTCAGCCGCGCCAGCGCCAGTTCATCCTCAATTTTGCCCGCCGGGAGTGCCGGCGCGTCGGGCTTTTGCAGCGTGTAGGAATCCCAGCGATAGCCGTCGGGGGTCGCGGTCAGCAGGGGAATCGGGTGCGTGAATGGGTCGCCCTCAATCAGCCCCAAGGCAAGAGGCTCTTCTGTGTTGAGCCGACGCGATATTTCCAGCAGGGCATCCATTGCTTCCAATAGATGCTGCTGCTCGGTTTCGTCAGTCAGCGCCCACGGCATGCGCGATGGACGATAGCGATGGAAAACCGGAAAATTGTGCTGTCCGCGCAGGGAAATGCCGTGTGCTTTGGCGTAGGCGCGGACAGGCTTTGCCTCCTTCGCGAGGATTTCCTGCGCATTCTCGAAGGATACCTGAATGCAGTCCTGCCCGAGCATACATTCCTCCGCTCGATGGCGCGGCAGAACGCGCATGTCTGTGGTCATGAGTTTGTCAAGCGCGTACAGACCGTCCGTGAGGGAATAAAGCGCCAGCGCCAGATGTGTGCCGTTGCGCCCCATGACGGAGCAGCACGCAATTTCACCATCAGAAAAGCGAACTGCAAAAATATGCGTATCAAACAAATGCTGCCATGGCCTTGCGGCACGGATGGCAAATGCGCGGTCAAACAGCACGTCTGTGTTCATCGTCGGGTGCCCTCCTACGTCCTTTTCTTCAGTATACCATAAAAGCAGGGAACAGGCAAGAAGACGACGAAAAATGCAATACGATTTCCGGATGATACGATTTCCAGATTCACCTGCGCCATCTGCTTGCGCCGCAAATCTGGCAAGCGTATAAAGAAACACAAAAAAATCCTCCGCTGTTAGAGCGAAGGATGATGCACCTCCGACGGGATTCGAACCCGTGTTTTCGCCTTGAGAGGGCGGCGTCCTAGGCCACTAGACAACGGAGGCAAACGCTGGGGAACTAGGATTTGAACCTAGACAATACGAGTCAGAGTCGTAGGTGCTGCCATTACACCATTCCCCATTGGCACTTCAACGATTGACTTGCGCCACTCGCTGACTGCGAAAATGATTATACCACGCTTTACCCCGCCTGTCAAGAGGGAAATTCACTTTTTTTCGCAATTTCTGCGTGCTTTTGCATGGAAACGCATCCGCGCGGATACAATACGCGGAAACAGGCACATGGAGGTGCAAAAAGCGGATGAAAACGATGGTGGGCGACGGCAATTTGGCAGCGGCACAGGTGGCATACGCGCTCAGCGAAACGGCAGCGGTTTACCCGATTACGCCGTCTACGCCGATGGCAGAGAACTGTGACGAGTGGGCACGCATGGGCAAACGCAACGTGTTCGGGCAGAAAATGCGGCTGACGGAGATGCAGAGCGAGGGCGGCGCGGCGGGCGCGCTGCACGGGATGCTCTCGGCGGGAGCGCTGGCGACGACTTTCACCGCGTCGCAGGGGCTGCTGCTGATGCTGCCGGATATGTGCAAAATTTCGGGTGAGCTGCTGCCAGGGGTGATGCACGTCGCGGCGCGGGCGCTGGCGTACCACGCGCTGTCCATCTTCGGCGACCACAGCGATGTGATGGCGGTGCGCAGTGCAGGCTGGGGGATGCTCTGCGCGGCATCGGTGCAGGAAGCGGCGGATTTGGCGGCTGTGGCGCATCTGAGCGCGATGGCGGGCAGTGTGCCAATGCTGCATTTCTTTGATGGCTTCCGCACGAGCCATGAAATCCAGCGGTTCGAGGCGCTTGACGAGGATGAATTACGCGGACTGCTGCCGCGGACGCAAATCCGGCAGTTCCGGGCGCGCGCCATGAACCCGGAGCATCCGCATCAGCAGGGGACGAGCCAGAATCCGGACGTGTATTTTCAGGGGCGGGAAGCGGCGAACCCATACTACTTCGCCCTGCCGGAAATCGTGCAGGACACGATGAACCGCGTCGCGGCGCTGACGGGGCGCCCGCTGCGGCTGTTCTCCTACACCGGCGTGCCGGACGCGAAGAAGGTGCTGGTGCTGATGGGGTCAGGCGCGGAGACGGCGGAGGAAACCGCGCGGGCACTCATGCGGACGGGGGAGAAGGTCGGCGTGGTGCGGGTTCGGCTGTTCCGTCCGTTCTCAGCAGAAGCGCTGCTGACGGCTATCCCGGAGAGCGCGGAGCGGATCGCTGTGCTTGACCGCACGAAGGAGTCCGGCGCACTCGGTGAACCATTGTATCTGGACGTGAACGCGGCGCTGTTTGCTGCCGGGCGGACGGCAAAGGTCTGCGGCGGACGGTATGGGCTGGGCAGCAAGGAGTTCACACCCGCAATGGTCAAGGCTGTGTTCGACGCGCTGGACACGATGGAAACCGGGCAGCACTTCACCGTCGGTATCGACGACGATGTGACGCACTTGTCCCTGCCGATAGACGCGCATTTTGCCTTGCCGGACGAGGGCGTTATCAGCTGCAAGTTCTTTGGGCTGGGCGCGGATGGCACGGTTGGAGCAAACAAGAGCGCCATAAAAATGATGAGCGCGCAGACGGATCGGCAGGTGCAAGCGTATTTTGCGTATGACTCCAAGAAATCCGGCGGGTACACGGTCAGTCATCTGCGGATAGGGGCAGCGCCAATTCGCGCGCCGTACCTGATTGGGCAGGCGGACTTTCTCGCGTGCCATCAGCCGACGCTAATGAATCTGGATGTGGTGGCGCAGAGCGTCAAGCCGGGCGGCACGGTGCTGCTGAATCTCCCGGACGGCATGGAGATTCCCGCGAAGCTGCGCCGAAGCATTGCGATGCGCCATGCGCTGCTTTACACCATCGACGCGGACGCAATCGCGGCGCAGTGCGGCTTGGGCGGGCGCATCAACACGGTCATGCAGACGGCTTTCTTCCAATTAAATGCCTTTTTGCCGGAAGAGCAGCGGCAGCAGCTGCTGACCGAATCGGTTCAGGCGGCATATGCGAAGAAGGGCGAGCAGGTCGTCGCGGCGAATCTGAATGCAATTGCGAAGACGGCGGATGCGCTGCGACGAGTGGATGTGCCGCCGGAATGGGCGGAACTGCCTGATACGCCGGATGATGCGCCGCAATCAGCAGTCGAAGCCTTCATGCGCCCGATGCTGCGCCAGCAAGGGGATATGCTGCCGGTGTCCGCCATGGACGCGCGCGGGTTCGCGCCGCTGGGCACGAGTCGGCTCGAAAAGCGCGGCATTGCGCGGCAGATTCCGCAGTGGCGGGCGAAAGCGTGCATCCAGTGCGGGCTGTGCAGCCTTGTCTGCCCGCATGGGTGCATCCGCACGTTCTACCCGCTGGCGGAAACGGCGCTCCCGGCGGATTTTCATACGGTTCGGGCGAAGGGCAAAGCGTTTTCCGGGCGGAATTTCCGCGTGCAGGTGTCGCCGCTGGACTGCATGGGATGCGAAAACTGCGCGCGGACGTGCCCTGCGAAGGAAAAGGCGCTGGTGATGCGCCCCGCGGCGGAAATGGCGCAGGAGCAGGAAAACTGGAATTTCGCCGTGTCGCTGCCGGAAACAGCGGTGGGGGAGGCGGACACCATCCCGCTCGCGCAGGCAAAAACGCCGCTGTTCGAGTTTTCGGGCGCGTGTGCGGGCTGCGGCGAAACGCCGTATATCAAGCTGCTAACACAATTGTTCGGTTCGCACTTGATGATTGCCAATGCCACGGGCTGCTCGTCCATCTACGCCGGGAGCGCGCCCAGCTGCCCCTATACCGTCAATCAGAAAGGGCAGGGCGTGGCGTGGGGCAACAGCCTGTTTGAGGATAACGCGGAATTTGGCTTCGGGCTGTATCTGGCGATGAAGCAACGGCGGGCACATCTGGCGGAGCAGGTCGAGACGCTGGCGGCACAGTGCCCGGAATTGGCGGAATCGTGCCGCGCGTGGCTGGGCAGTCGCGAGGATACGGCGCTCTCGGCACAGGCGGGGGAAGCGCTGCTGGCGGCGTGCGAGACGCTTTCACATCCGCTGGTGAAGGAAATTGCGGATTCGGCGGACTTGCTGGCGGCCAAGAGTGTATGGCTCATCGGCGGCGATGGATGGGCGTTTGATATTGGCTTTGGCGGGCTTGACCATGTGCTGGCATCGGGCGAGAAGGTGCGGGTGCTTGTGCTGAACACGCAGGTGTACTCCAATACGGGCGGACAGGCATCGAAGGCGACCCCGGCAGGTGCGGCGGCACGGCTTATGTCCGGCGGGAAATCCGGCGCGGAGAAGGATTTGGGGCTGATGGCAATGACCTACGGGCATGTGTACGTTGCGCAGGTGGCGATGGGCGCGAATCCGAATCAGCTGCTGAAGGCCATGCGCGAGGCAGAAGCGTGGGACGGCGCGGCGCTCATCATTGCCTATGCGCCCTGCATTGCGCACGGGATTGACATGCGTGACGTGCAGGAAATCGAGAAGAAAGCCGTGCAGTGCGGGTATTTCCCGCTGTACCGCTATCATCCGGCGAATGGGCTGATGCTGGACAGCAAAGCGCCGGACGGGGATTTTCAGGCGTTCCTGATGCGGCAGGGGCGGTTTGCGGCATTGCGCCGGAGCGATCCGGCGAAGAGCGAAACCCTCTGCAAAATGGCGGAAGAAGAGGCGCGGCGACGCTGGAACCTGCTGAAAATGCTGAAAAATCGGGAAATGCCGTAAATCTGCATCTAAAACAGACAATATCAAAGGGAAACAACTGTTTTCATGTCGGGAAAAGAGCGGCAACAGACCGAATACACCAACGAAAACGTTGTCTGACGAAAAAATCCGTGTAAGGAACTTGCAGATCGATTTCTGATTGATTTAGGCAGTTTCAATAAAGAAGTGCGGCAAAAACTTGCACAAATCTTGTATATCATATGGTTTGAACTTGACAAATGACGCGCCGAAAGCTATAATGGATTTACAAGTGCGGAAATGTCTGCCCTTAATCCGGGCAAAGACGAAAACGCTTTCGTAAACCTCGGAGACTTACGAAAATGTTTCGCCGACAGGCATCAGGCACGATCAGCTTCTCTAAGGAGGAATCATCATGAATTGCACCAAGAAGTTTCTTGCACTGCTGATGGTGCTGGCGATGGCGCTGGGCATGACCGCTGTGGCGGAATCTCCGGTGGCGTCTCCTGTGGCATCTCCCGTGGCATCTCCCGTGGCGGGCGAAGTCGAACCGCTCTCTACGGCATTCCTGATGTATGCCGACGCCAACTGGCACTACCAGTGGTGGCACGACGGCTCTGAGCCGGCGGAGGGCATGAAGGTGACCGAGGCGGCGATTACCGGCGAGGGCTCCTACACCGTAGGCCTTGACTTCACCGGTACGCCCGAAGGCGCGGCGAGCGGCATTGCGTTCGCGGCCATCGGTCTGGAGAACGGCGAAAAGGCACTGCCCGGCTGGACGATTCGCGTGGACGAAATTCGCGTGAACGGTCAGCCCATCGAAGCGAAGAAGGGCTACACCTCTTCTGACGACGGCATCATTACCCGCTCCAACATCTACAACGAATGGGTCAGCGAGCTGCCCGCCGACGCGCGTTCCTGGGACGGCGTGACCGAGGACGCGAACTGGATAACCGTGGACAAGGCTGCGTTTGAGCGCGTGGAAAACGTCGAGGTTGATTTCACGCTCTTCCGCTATGGCGCTGACATGGCGTACATCATGTTCGCCGACTCTTCTTGGACGAGCCAGTACTGGGGCACGGACGACTCCGCTGTGAAGGCGACCAACGCGACCGTGACCGGCGCGGGCGACTACACCGTGGGTCTGGACTTCACCGCGACTGAAGCGGGCGCGGCTTCCGGCGTTGCCTTTACCGCGCTGGGCATCAAGCACGGCGAAAAGCTCTTCCCCGGCATGTCCATCAAGCTCAACGATATCCGTATCAACGGCGAATCCGTTGCGTTTACTAAGGGCTACACCTCCTCTGACGATGAGGTGGAAACCCGCATGAACATCATGAACGAATGGGTTGCCGAGGTTCCCACCGACGCTTCTGTCCGCTCCTACGACAAGGATCTGACGGGCGTGTCTCCTGTCATCGTGGACAAGGCGGCGTTTGAATCCGTCAAGACCTACGAAATCGACTTCACCCTTGTGCCCAAGACGGACACGGCGTTCCTGATGTTTGCCGACAGCAATTGGGCGACCTCCGCGTGGAATCCCGGCGAATTTGCAGAGGGTAACGCTGTGACCGTGGACGGCCCCGGCACCTACACCCTGTCCCTTGACTTCTCCGGCGTTAAGGACGGCGAAATCCCCGGTGTTGCGTTCATGGCGGTCGGCATTGCGAACGGCGAAGCGACCTTCCCCGGCTACTTCATCGACATCACCGAAGTCAAGGTCAACGGCGAAGCAATCGAACTCGGCAAGGACTTCACCACGACCGACGACGGCATCGTGACCCGCTCCAACATCTGGAATGAATGGGTGACGGACATCCCGGCGGAAGCCCGTGTGGCGGACGGCGACCTCGAAGGCGTGACCGCGAAGATCGCGACGGCGGAAGCGCTCTCCGGCATCAAGACCATCGACGTGACCTTCGACTACATCTACGGTGTGCCGCCGGTTGTGGAAACCGAACAGCCCCTGACCGAAGATGAAGTGAAGGAACTGACCTCCAAGACCTACGGCGCGTACATCGCCGTGCAGTCTGATCCGAACTACATCTTCCGCAACGACTGGGAGGAACCCTCCTACGGCCGCGACGCGGACAACGATGTGTTCACCAAGCTGGCGAAGACCAACAACGACGGCACGATTACCGATTACGGCGCGACGTTCGAGGATGCGGTCATCTCCGGCAACGGCACCTACACCTGCTCCATGACCACGGGCGACATGGGCTTCGGCGAGGATACGGCGTTCCACTTCTTCCGCGTCTCCACCGACATTCCGTCCAAGCTGGTCAAGGAAGGCTACGTCACCATTTCTGATGTGACCATCAAGATTGGCGAAGGCAAGACGCAGTCCGGCGTTGTGGTGGATACCTCCGGCGATTGGGTGAAGCTGATTGTCGAGGACAACTACAACAACATCAAGGCGGATGGCGTTGTGCTGACCGCGCCCGCCCCGAACACCACGACGGTCTTCACCTTCACGGTCTCCGGTCTGGCGGAGTAATCCTGCACTACTTTCCTCTGGCGCGCTCTTCGGCTTCGGCTGAGGGGCGCGCCAAGGGGATTCCTGCCTTTGCCATAGTCGCGCTGATGGATGAACGCTGGACGGCTGTCTGCCAGCGCTCATCCATCAATGCGCGGCTGGTCAAAGCAGAGGAGCGTCACGAAGAAAGAAATGAGGGGATACCATGCAGGCGACGTTTTCAGCCAAATCCGGCGGACAGGCGACTTGCGTCCGGGAAAAGACGAACTGGGCGCTGATCATCATCCGCATCCTGACCGCGTTTGCCGGGCTGATGATCTTCTTCCCGGAGGTCAATCCCGGTCGACTGATGTCGGACATCAACGCGAATACTTCGCTGTTCACCGCCGCGATTTCGTACAGCACGCTGACGGACAGCTTTGCCCGTCCGCTGCGTATGGGCTGGGTGCAGCCGTGGCACTTCTACCTCATCATGGGCGGCTGTGCGCTGCTGATGCTTGGCATCATCCTGAGTGCAATCGGCGCGTGCATGTCGCTGGGCAATCACCGCATGAAGCGCGCAGCAGTCAAACTTCCGCTGATTGGCTCGGTGCTGATGCTTGGCGGCATCGGAACGCTGGTGTACCTGAACAGCATCCTTCCGGCGCTGGAAAAGGCGGAACGCCTGAAGCTGATGACGCCGACCGGCGCAATCGCCTTCTGGGCGGTGCTGGGGGGGCTGCTGCTCGTATTCAGCATCGTGAGCATGGTCACCATTCCCAAGGACATGGAAGAAAAGATGGAGATGGAGGAGAAATACCGCCTGTTCCTGATGTTCCTGCCTGTTCTGATTCTGACGGTCATCTTCTGCTACCTGCCGCTGTACGGCTGGCGCTATGCGTTCTTTGATTATAAGGTCGGCGACGCGCTGAGCAGCGAGAACTTTGTGGGCATCAAGTGGTTCAGCTACCTGTTCTCCAACGGCGCGACGCGTAGCGACCTTGTGCGCGTGCTGCGCAACACGCTGATTATGTCTGGCTTGGGCATTGCAACGAGCTGGCTGCCGATTGCCTTCGCCGTTTTGCTGGCGGAACTGCGTTCGACGAAGTTCCAGCGCGTTGTGCAGACCCTGACGACGATTCCGAACTTCATCTCATGGGTTCTGGTGTACGCCATTGCGTTTGCTATCTTCTCCACCGACGGCTTCATCAACTCCTTCCTGCGCAACGTCATGGGGCAGACCGCCACGACAGACTATCTTGCCAGCGCGGATTTCATCTGGCTCAAGATGCTGCTGTGGGGTACTTGGAAGGGCTTGGGCTGGAGCGCTATTGTCTACATCGCGGGCATTGCGGGTATTGACCAGCAGCTGTACGAAGCCGCGAAGGTGGACGGCGCGAACCGCTTCCAGTGCATCCGCCACATCACGATTCCCGGCTTGATGCCCACTTACATGGTCATGCTGCTGATGGCGATTGCGGGTATGCTTTCCAACGGCATGGAGCAGTACCTCGTCTTCGAGAACCCGCAGAACAGCGCAACCATCGAGGTGCTGGACTTGTATGTCTATCACAGCGGCATTAAGAGCGGCTTGATTCCGCTTTCCACGGTCGTCGGCGTATTCAAGAGCCTGATTGGCGTGCTGCTGCTCTTCGGCGCGAACGGCATCTCCAAGGGCGTGCGCGGCGAAAGCATCATTTAAGGAGGCGGAGAAGCAATGAGCAATACCGAAGTCATGAAGCAATCCGCCGTCAAACTGGCGGGCAAGCACCCGAAAAACAAGATCCACCGCACGGCGGGCGACATCGCGTTTGATGTTTTCCTGTACATCCTCTTTGTGGCTTTCACAATTCTGTGCGTTTTCCCATTCTATTACCTGTTCATTAACACCATTTCCAGCAATGACGCGGTGGCGGGCGGCTTGGTCAACTTCTGGCCGGTCGGCATCCACTTCCAGAACTACCTTGCCCTGCGCGACGTGGCGGACTTGGGTTCGTCGGTCATCGTGACGGTGGCGCGTACGATTCTGGGTACGGCGCTGATGGTGATTGTCAGCGCGTGGGCGGGCTATCTGGTGACGAAGCAGAAGATGTGGCATCGGTCGCTGATGTACCGCGCGCTGGTCATCACCATGTACTTCAACGCGGGCCTGATTCCGTGGTACATGAACATGCTGATGCTGGGGCTGACGAACAACTTCCTCGCCTACATCCTGCCGGGCATGATTGCGCCGTACAACATCATTCTGGTGAAGACGTATATTGAGTCGATTCCGGCGTCGCTGGAGGAATCCGCGGTCATTGACGGCGCGAACACGCCGACGGTGTTCCTGAAGATTATCCTGCCGCTCTCCATTCCGATTCTGGCGACGATTTCGATTTTCGGCGCGGTCGGCAACTGGAACTCGTTCCAAGACTCGCTGCTGCTGATGTCCTCCCGGCCGGAGCTGTACACCCTGCAGCACCGCCTGTATGTGTACCTGAACCAGTCCTCGAACCTGTCGGCGCTGGTCAACGGTTCGGGCGGCATGTCCACGCAGGCGGCGGCGAACATGCTCAACACGCGCGTCATCAAGTACACGGTCGCCATGGTGTCGATCATCCCGATTCTGCTGGTGTACCCGTTCATGCAGCGGTTCTTTGTTAAGGGAATCATGCTGGGTGCCGTGAAGGGCTAACCCGGCTGGTGATAGTTACTTCAAATACGGAAAGGAGAATCTTGCAAATGCGCAAATTGACCCGACTCTTCGCCCTGATGCTGGCGCTGACCATGCTTCTGGGCGCTCTGCCTGCGCTGGCAGAGGAACCCGCAAATCCCTCTGGCATCCCGTACTACAAGGTGACCAGTGACCTGTACGATTTCATCGACATGGACGGCGCGCCCATCCAGATTGAAATTTACAGCCAGCTGGCGAACTACTCCGGCCGTCAGACCGGCTGGGGCGCTGCGCTGATGAAGGATCTGTTCAACGTTGAACTGGTCATCATCCCCGATCAGGATGGTACATACCAGACCCGCACGCAGTCCGGCAACCTCGGCGACATCGTCGTCTGGGGCGCGAATGGCGAGGACTATAAGCAGGCGATCAAGAACGGTCTGCTGCTGGAGTGGGACGAAGACGACCTTGCGGAGACGTATGCGCCCTACGTTTGGGCGAACTATCAGGATGCGCTGTCGTCCAACCGTCTGGTGTCCGAAGACGGCGACAATCTGTACGGCTTCGGCATGGACGTGGCGACCTCTCGTCAGGGCCACAAGGCGTTCATGTACTCCTGGGATCTGCGCTGGGATCTGTATTCTCAGCTCGGCTACCCGGAAATCAAGAATTTGGATGACCTGCTTGCGGTCTTCAAGCAGATGAAGGAAATCTGCCCCACGGACGAGCTGGGCAACGAGACGTATGCGGCGTCCCTGTGGCCTGACTGGGACGGCAACATGGTCATGTACGTCAAGGCGATGGCGACGGCGTACTATGGCTATGACGAACTCGGCTTTGGTCTGTACAACCCCACGAATGGCGAATTCTACGATGCGCTGGATGAAAACGGCCCGTACATCGAGATGCTGCGCTTCTTCAACCAGCTCTATCGCGCCGGCCTGCTTGACCCGAACTCCATGACGCAGACCTACGACGAAATGAGCCAGAAAGTCAAGAACGGCGGCGTGTTCTGGGGCATCTTCAACTATGCCTCCTCCATGGTCTACAACACGGACAAGCATCTGGACGAAGGCAAGATGATGTATGCGCGTGTGCCGGACGAAGCGAACCCCATCGTCTACGGTCTGTCCACGCTGGGCGGCAACCGCATCTGGTCTGTCGGTTCGAAGGCGGCGTATCCGGAACTGTGCCTTGCGATTCTGGACTTCTTCGCGACCCCCGAAGGCTCGATGACCATGTGGTACGGCCCGCGCGGTCTGATGTGGGACTATGACGAAAACGGCGGCATGTACTTCACCGAACTGGGCGACATCTGCAACAAGGACACCAAGCATGACCTGAACGGCGTTGTGTGGACGTCCCCCTACACGGGCAAGCAGTACACCCTGTCCGGCAACTTCAACGACGGCTGCATTCAGGCGAACAACACCACTTACAGCAAGGACGCCATCAACCCTGACGGCAAGCTGGGCGAAACGTTCAACAGGGACACTTGGGTTTCCATCCTGAACGCGGTTTCCTACCCGATTCAGGAGGACTGGCGCAACTGGTCCGGCGCGGTGCTGGCTGACCCGTACTTCGAGTCCATCGGCAAGTACACCATCATGCCCGACCTGCCTTACTCCGAGTCCGTGAAGGATGACGAACTGAAGGTGAAGTGGGAGCAGTGCGCCAAGAGCATCAAGAACAACAGCTGGCTGGCGATTTATGCGAAGGCGGACGGCGAGTTCAACATGCACATCCGCAACATGATTACGCAGTGCAACAACTACGGCTATGCGGACTGCCTCGAATGGAGCAAGGGCGAAGCGGCGACCAAGTGGCGCCTGACGCAGGAACTCAACGCGGTTGGGCAGGAGTAAGCCAACACAAGCAATAAAAAGCAGGGGTGCGTGAGAAGCGCATCCCTGTTTTTTAGGTGGATGTTTTGTTGGTTTGTGTTGTTGACAGTTTATGATTCGCAATTTGTTTTTTGCGATGCAGGGGTTTCGCCTCTGGGGAGGCGAGGAGGGGGCAATGAAAACAGACGAAGTCTGCGGTCGCCCCCTTGACCCCTTCGCAGTGCACACCCGTGTTTCTTGGTTTTGCATGTTGCATGGGGACGAAAGGTACACTAACTAAAAACTTTCAATAAAAACCAATTAACTTGGGTGGCGCCGAAGGTTTCCAAAGGGCGATCGGAAAGCCCTTTGGTCGCGTCCGCAGACGCGAAACCCTGCATAAACACGCGGGCACAGTATGCAGAAGTCACCAACTGAATCGCGAAAAGGGTGTCGAGAGGGACGAAGACCCTTCGCAGGTGCAGGGCAGCGCCCTGCTGGGGTCAAGGGGCAAAGCCCCTTGGGTCTCCCTTACAGCTCTTCCCCGTTCTCAATCGCCGTAATCATGTCGATGCGGCGTTGGTGACGGCCGCCTTCAAACTCGGCGGTCAGCCAGTGGGTCGCAATCATCTTCGCTAAGTCAATGCCGACGACGCGCGCACCCATCGTCAGGATGTTGCTGTTGTTGTGGCGCTTGCTCAATTCGGCACTGTACACGTCCGAACAGGTGCAGACGCGCGTGCCCTTCACCTTGCTTGCCGCAATGCCAATGCCGATGCCCGTGCCGCAAATCAGGATGCCGCGGTCGCACTCGCCGGACGCAACCGCCTTCGCCGCGCGGTAGCCATACACGGGGTAATCGCAGGAAACCGCCGTGTCCGTGCCGAAATCCTTCCATTCCAGCCCCATCGAATCCAGCAGCTTCATCATTTCCTTTTTGAGTTCAATGCCGGTGTGGTCGCAAGCCAAAGCAATCATGAGAAAATCCTCCTTTATCCTCCGAAACCGCCCATGCAGACGATTCGCTCTTCTTTATGTTAATACGCGAAAAAATGCGAAACTCCTGCCGATGGAAAAAGAAAAGGGTAGAATCCGCGCGGAAAGCATGGTATACTAACATGGTGCAAGAATCGCACGAATGTCCCAAGGAGGGAAATAAAATGGCAGATAATTGCAAGCTGTGCCGCATTGCGCTGGAAAATGTCTCCGTGGTGCGCGGCGGACAGACGCTTTTGCAGGATGTGTCGATGCACATCCACTGCGGTCAGCTGACGGTGCTGATCGGCCAGAACGGCGCGGGCAAAACGACGCTCATCCGCGCCCTGCTGGGGGAATACGCTCACGGCGGTACGATTCGCCATGTGGACGGCGAAGGGCGCGACGTGGCGCACATGCGCACGGGGTATGTGCCGCAGCATCTGGAATTTGACAAGGAGATGCCTGTGACGGTGGAGGATTTCCTCGCCGCCAGCCTGACGCGCCGCCCGGTGTGGACGGGGGTCGGCAAAAAGACCCGCGCGCAGGTGATGGAGACGCTGAAAATGGTGGAGGGCGAAAAGCTGCTGCACCGCCCGCTCGGCCGCTGCTCCGGCGGTGAACTGCAGCGCGTGCTGCTCGCACTGGCGCTGCATCCCGCCCCTGACCTGCTTGTGCTGGACGAGCCCGTCTCCGGCGTTGACCAGAACGGCTTGCAGATGTTCCTGGATACCGTTGTGCGCCTGAAGGAGCATCACCATATGGCGATTCTGCTCGTCAGCCACGACCTGAACGTTGTCCGCCAGTACGCTGACCATGTGGTGCTGCTGGACAAGACGGTGCTGAAGCAGGGCAAGCCGGATGACGTGTTCGCATCGCCGGAATTCCAGAAGGTGTTCGGGCTGGGCGCAAAGACGCTCAATGCCCAGCGGCTGCATGGCGCGGAACGCTGGATGGGGCGCAAGGCGGAAACGCCCGAGGAAGAAATCGCCCGTGCCGCCGCCGTGGTGGACGACGAGACGAAAGGAGGCCAGGCGTGATGGATGCAATTCGCGCGTTCGTGCAAACGCTGCTGCCCTTTGAATTTCTGCAATTTGACTTCATGGTCAATGCGCTTCTGGCGATTCTGCTGCTGACGCCGCTGCTGGGGCTGCTCGGCACGATGGCGGTCAACCAGCAGATGGCGTTCTTCTCCGACGCGCTGGGCCACAGCGCACTGACGGGCATCGGGCTGGGCATTTTGCTCGGCGTGTCGAGTGATTTGCTGGCGATGCTGGTGTTCGGCATCGTCTGGGCGCTGCTGATTTGCCGAATCAAGCAGACCGGGGCGGCATCTACCGATACAATCATCAGCGTCTTTTCGTCCACGTCAGTGGCGGCAGGCGTGCTGGTGCTGTCCATGGGCGGCGGATTCGCGAAGTATTCGTCCCTGCTGGTCGGCGACGTGCTGGCAGTACAGGACAGCAATTTGCTCTATCTGTTGATTGCGCTTGTGGCGGGCATTGCGCTGTGGGCGGTGATGTACAATTCGCTGCTGCTGTCGGGCATCAGCCCGTCCCTGGCGCGCAGCCGAGGCATCCATAATCGGCTGGTGGAGTGCGCATTCGTGGTGCTGGTGGCGGTCGCGGTCATGCTGGCGATTCGCTGGGTCGGCGTGATGCTGATTAACGCATTGCTGATTCTGCCCGCGGCGGCGGGGCGCAATCTGGCGCGGTCAAGCCGTCAGCACGCGGTGTACAGCGTGGTGATTGCGCTGGTGTGCGGCGTGGCAGGGCTGATTTGCGCGTATTATCTGGATACGACGGCGGGTGCGGCAATTGTGCTGTTCGCGGCGGTGTGCTACGCCATCTCGCTGGGCATTCGGGCGCTGAGAAAATGATACTATTTTCAGATTCACTTGCGTCATCTTGGCACATGTCCATCTAAAAATAGTATAACGGAGGAACGATATGGAGCGAATCCTGATACTGATGCAGGCGGCGAACTGGGCGGAAGCGACCGAGGCGCTGACCTCCGCGCGGGAGAACGCCCTGCACCGCAACGCGCTGTCGTACGCGCTGGTGCTGCCGGAAGCCCCGACATCCCCCGAAGAATGCAATATGGCGGCGTTCGGGGCGTTGCGATACCTTGTCAGCCCGGAAATGACTTTTGCTGCGATGGAAACGCTCTGGCACGGCGAACGCTATGCGCTGCTGGCGCATCCGGCGATGCGCTTTGAGCGCGACTGGGAGAAGAAGCTCCTGCATGCGCTGAACGACTGCCCGGTGGAAAACGCTCAGGCGGTGCTGACGGGCTATCTGCCGGCGCAGGATGATCCGATTGGCGCGGTTTGTCCGGTTGCGGCGGAGCGCATTGACCCGGACGGCACGCTGTGCTTTGCGCACGGAATGCCCCTGACGCTTGCGGCGCACCCGATGCCGGGCGCATTTCTGCATCCGGACTTCTTCTTTGCGCGCGCGGGCTTCATCCGGGCAATGGCGCAGGGGAGCGGTACAGCGTTCCTGCGCGCGATGGTGCAGGGCTGGCAGTGCTGCACGCTGAATCAGCCCGTCATCACCCTGACGCACGATTTGCCCGTGCCGCCTGCGCGGATAGCGCCGCAGGAGGATGGCTTGGCGCAGCTGAAGGAAGAATACGGCGTTGATTTCGCGGCGGGTACGCTGTCCGCAGCGGCGAAGCGAGGCTTGAAGTCAAACAGCCTCGACGTGACGCTGGCGGTGACGCCGCTGATGCGCATTAAGTCGGCAGTGCAGCGGCGGCGCAGGAAGCGCACCGATCCGATGCCGCTGTGCGTGACGGTCTGCCCGGCCTCGCTGGACGAAGAAGGAATGCACTGGCTGCGCCAGCTGACGCAAATGCAGGATTTGGCGCTGCTGTGCTATGCCGAGGGGCTGAAGCTGCGCGAAGTGGCGGAGTTCCACCCGAACGTGCTGGAATACAAGCCGCGCTATGCTCTGCCGATGCCGACGGGCAAACCGCCGCTGTTCAGCCGCGCGGCGATGCTCAGCGCGGCGCGCGACCGGGTGCTGTCCAGCACGCACTATATCTGGATGGCGCCGGACTGTGTGCGCTATCCGCTCTATACCGGCATGGCGCTGCCGTGGAAGCGGCTGTGCGGCGAGAAAATCGTGCTGGCAAGCGTCAGAAACCGCCTCGACCTGTCCATGGTCGTTGTGCCGGACAAGCAGATAAAGCCGCTGATGAGCGCCATTGGGGAGCAATTACGGGCATTGCTGGCGGCAGGGACGATTCCGGAGACGGAAGAGGCACTCTGGGCAGGCATTGTGAAGGAACATCCGGACTGGTTTGAGTTTCGGGCGCTGCCGGTGGAAAAACAGCTGTTCACATTCTTGCTCTGAGGAAAAATCATGCAGACGATTGCGTCTCGGCTCATCAAGGGGATTATGCTGCTTCCGGCGACGGCGGACGGGCAGGAGGGCTATTTCGCGTTCGACACGGGCGCGATGCAGACCGCGGTGAACCGCGCCTATTTCCCGGAATTACAGGGGGACACCATCGAAATCGCGAAATTCACCGAAGGCGTGAAAAAGACGAACGCGGAAGAGGGCATGCTGACGACGCTGAACGTCGCCGGGATTGCGCGGGAGCAGCTGCCGGTGCTGCTGATGGATCTCATGTATGTCGAGAAGGAGCTGAAGACGGTTGACCCGGAAATCCGCTTCCTTGGCACGATGGGCATTGATGTCATCCGGGACTACACGGTGCTGCTGGACTACGAGAAGCAGGAAATTGTGCTTGACCCGGAAGTGCCGGATTTCTCGGCGCAGCGGGAAGCACATATGCGGCTGGAAAAGCTGCCGATTATCCCTGTGGAAATCGGCGGCGAGACGATGGACTTCGTGCTGGACACGGGCGCGAGCGTCTGCCTGCTGGGCGAGCGCTTCCGAACGATGCCGGGGCTGACACCTGTGCCGGACATGCCGAACGTGATGACGATTCCAGAACTGAAAGTGGCAGGAATGCCGTATGCCAACCTGACGGCGGTGCTGTCCGACATCACGCCGATTCAGAAGAAAGTGCCGGTGGAGGGCGTTGTGGGCTATCAGGTGCTGTCGGCGCAGCGGTCAATGCTGGATTTTCGGGGTCAGTGGCTGCTGCTGGAAGAATAATCGAATGCCCGAACTTGACTGCGGTATCTGGGCGCATTCCTGCCGAAAAACGCATAACACGGACAAACCTGCCGCATAACGCGGGGAATGTTCGGCAAACAAGAAAAACAGTATTTTCGCCCGATTTTCGCCGTCAGTGGAAGCTGTTCTGTTTACAGGGCTTGCGGCGCTTCGGGCGGTTTTCGGCTGTCCATTTCGACCAGATTCAGCATTGACAAGAGCGGCTCCAGTGGTGTATGATGGCTTTCGTTCCTGCTTTGCAGACACTATATGTAGCATGGGCAGGAGAAAACATCCACAACTTATGCCGAATGAACGGCTGGTTATCAATTGGTTCTCACATGGGAAATAATACGGATAGAATAGAGAATGATGGAGGCACCGACCATGGGCATTGATATGATTCGCAAACGCGATGGACGCGAAGTTCCTTTTGATCAGGACAAGATTGAGCAGGCCATTTTCGCGTCTTTTCAGGCGTCGGGCAGTGCGCGCGGGCATGAGACGAGCCGCAAGCTGACGGAGGAAGTTGTCCGCCTGCTGGAGAACAACGAGAACATCAGCGCCATCCCCAGCGTGGAGCAGGTGCAGGACACGGTGGAGCAGGTGCTGATGCGCAACGGCTTCACCCGCACGGCGAAGTCCTACATCCTCTACCGCGCCGAGCGCAGCCGCGTCCGCGAGATGAACTCCCGCCTGATGCGCACGTTTGGGGACATTGTGTTCAAGGACGCCAGCGAATCCGACATCAAGCGCGAGAACGCCAACATCAATGGCGATACTGCTATGGGCGCAATGCTCAAGTTCGGCAGCGAAGGCGCAAAGCAGTATTACGAGAAGTACGTCATGGATCCGCGATTTGGTCAGGCGCACATGGACGGCGATATCCACATTCACGACATGGACTTCTACACGCTGACGACGACGTGCTGTCAGATTGAACTGAAGAGCCTGTTCAAGGGCGGCTTCTCCACGGGGCACGGCTATTTGCGTGAGCCGCAGGACATCACGTCCTACGCGGCGCTGGCGTGCATTGCGATTCAGGCAAACCAGAACGATCAGCACGGCGGTCAGGCGATTGTGGACTTCGACTACGGCATGGCGCCCGGCGTGAAAAAGACGTTCATCAAGCGTTACCGCATGAACCTCTCCCGTGCGCTGGAGCTGCTGCTGAACGACGCGGAGTGCGATGCGCACGCCAATGAGCTGGTGGCGCAGACCAAGGCGGAGAACCTCGAACCCACGCTGGAAGAGAACGCTGACCACCGCGCACGCATGGCGGAACTGCTGACGAAGTACGTCGCGGACGAGCAGATGATTGCTCGCATTCTCGACTTCACGCAGCGCCGCTCCGAGCAGGAGACAGACAAGGCGACCTATCAGGCAATGGAGGCGCTCATCCACAACCTGAACACCATGAACAGCCGCGCGGGCGCGCAGGTGCCGTTCTCGTCCATCAACTACGGCATGGACGTGTCGCCTGAAGGCCGTTTGGTGATGAAGAATGTGCTGCTGGCGACGGAAGCAGGTCTGGGCGGCGGCGAAACGCCGATTTTCCCGATTCAGATTTTCCGCGTCAAGGAAGGCATCAACTTCAACCCCGGCGACCCGAACTACGACCTCTACCGCCTCGCCATCCGCACGAGCGCAAAGCGCCTGTTCCCGAACTTCTCCTTCGTGGACGCGCCGTTCAACCTCCAGTACTACAAGCCCGGCCATCCGGAGACCGAAATCGCCTACATGGGCTGCCGCACCCGCGTGATGGGCAATGTCTACGACCCTGATCGCGAAATCGCCCCGCGCCGCGGCAATCTGTCCTTCACGTCCATCAACCTGCCGCGCATCGCCATTGAGGCGAACGGCAACGTCGATGTGTTCTTCAAGGTGCTGCAGGAGCGCATGGAACTGGTGATTGACCAGCTGAACGAACGCTTCCGCATCATCAGCAACAAGCGCGTGAAGAACTTCCCGTTCCTGATGGGCGAGGGCGTGTGGATTGACTCCGAAAAGCTGAGCTGGAACGACAAGGTGGGCGAAGTGCTCAAGCACGGCACGATGACCATCGGCTTCATTGGTCTGGCGGAAGCGCTGGTTGCCTTGCGCGGCAAGCATCACGGCGAGGACGAGGAAAGCCAGAAGCTGGGTCTGAAAATCATCCGCACGATGCGCGAATACACCGACAAGGTGTCCGCGGAGACGGGGCTGAACTACTCTGTCATTGCTACGCCTGCGGAAGGCCTGTCCGGCCGCTTCATTCGCCTCGACAAGCAGCGCTTCGGCATCATCCCCGGCGTGACCGACCGCGAATACTACACGAACTCCTTCCATGTGCCGGTTTACTACCACTGCACGGCGTTCCATAAGCTGAGCGTGGAAGCGCCGTATCATGCGCTGACCAACGGCGGCCATATCTCCTATGTGGAGATGGACGGCGACCCGCTGAAGAACCTCGACGCGTTCGAGAAGATTGTGCGTTATATGCACGACATCGGCATCGGCTACGGTTCGATTAACCACCCGGTTGACCGTGACCCGCTGTGCGGCTATAATGGCATTATTGACGATACTTGCCCGTGCTGCCACCGTGGGGAAACCACCCGCGTGACGGAACGCATCAAGCGCATCAAGGTGGAGGGCTAAAAGCCACTTTACCCCAAATGCCGGGGAACGCGCTCAAGCCGGGCACCGAAAAAAGGGTCAAGGGGCAATGCCCCTTGCGGAGTCCAGAGGCAGCGCCTCTGGTAGGGTCTGGGGCAACGCCCCAGCGTCCCTCCCCATAAAACGCCTTCTCCTTCGGGGGAGGGCGTTTCCGTCATTCATTCATCCACCGCGAAAGAGGGTCAATTACCATGGAAATCCGCATCTTTGGTTTGGCAGACGACAGCATCGTCGATGGGCCGGGCGTCCGCTATACTGTGTTCGTACAGGGCTGCCCGCATCACTGCCCCGGCTGCCATAATCCAGCGTCGCATGACTTTGCCGGCGGCACGCTGATGGACACCGACGGCATCATCCGCAAAATCGGCGAGAATCCGCTGCTGGACGGCGTGACGCTTTCCGGCGGCGAACCCATGTGCCAGCCCGAAGCCTGCTGCGCGATTGCGGACGCGGCGCACGCAAAGCACCTCAATGTTTGGTGCTACACGGGCTTCACGCTTGATGCGCTGCTGAAGGAGAACGACCCGGCGCGCATGGCGTTGCTGCACGGCATCGACGTGCTGGTGGATGGACGCTTCGTGCAGGAGCAGAAGTCGCTGTCGCTGCTCTACCGCGGCAGCAGCAATCAGCGGCTGATTGACGTGCCGAAAACGCTTGCGGCAGGCGAAATCACCCTCTGGACACCGCCTGTGTGGTGATTGCTCTGCGAATTTTACAAACAATTCACAGAATCACAAGCGAAAACTGGGAAATAATAGTTGAATTTCCTGCACAAGTGTGCTATACTGATAGCAGGGAGGCGAATGCGGGTGAAAATCCTATTTGTGTGTCACGGCAATATTTGCCGCAGCCCTATGGCAGCAATGGTGTTTCGGTACTTGGCACAGCAGCGACATGTGTCTGGCGAGTTTGAAGTGGATTCCGCCGCACTGAGCAGCGAGGAAATTGGCAATGGGATTTATCCGCCCGCGCGCCGAATTCTGGTCAAGCACGGGGTGCCCTGCACGGAGCATCGCGCGCGGCAGATTACGCCGGAGGATTTTGAAACGGCGGATCTGATTATCGGCATGGAGTGGGGGCACTTGAAGAAGCTGCGTGCCCTGTGCCCGAAGGAGCAGCAGGCGAAGCTGCATCTGCTGCTGGACTTTGCCGAGCGGCAGGGCGACATTGAAGATCCGTGGTATACGGATGACTTTGACCGGGCGTACCGTGACATTCTGCGCGGCTGCGAGGGTCTGCTGCGGACCCTGACGGAAAACAAGACGGCATAACAAAAGGATGTCAAGGAGCGAAATCATCCTGACATCCTTTTTGATTTCAGCGATTATTCTTCCGTTTTCGGCGCTTCCTCTGGCGCGCTTTCCGTCTCATCCCAGCGGCGGACCGTGCGCTGCGCCAAACTTACGAAGTCCAGCATGAACGAACGCTCGCGGTTATCGTTGGTATAGGGGAAATCCACCGCGTTCTCGGACAAGCTCGCGCCCAGCAGAAGACATGGCGACACTGACAGCACATTGCAGATGGAGACCAGCGTATCAATGCTGGCAATGCGCGTGCCGCGCTCGATGTGCCCCATGAAAGACGAGGAAATGCCGACCTTCTCCGCCAGCTGCTCCTGCGTTAGATGCTTCGCTTTGCGGGCATCGCGCACTCGAAGCCCCAAATCCTGATAATTTACGGTCATGTTCATATTCCTTCTTTCTTATTGCCCCAATTGTTCGGGTTTTATCTATTATAATGGATGAAGGAAAATCGAAGAAGAGACGATAAGCAATATTATGATTCTTTTGGTGCAGATTACACGAAATAATGGACACTACAAGAATCTTTTTTCGACTATGATTCCCCTTAAAAACGGGACGAAAATAATTTTCCAGAAGGTCTGTACATTTTCCGCAAACCGTGTTATAATATTCCCTGCAGCCCAACCAGGAATCCAAGGTTCTAATCTCCCTTTGGTTGTCACATGACCTGCGCCGGGAAACTGGAGCAAAACCATGGAAGCAGATGACCTCAAGGCAACGGTATGGGTGACAATTTGAAGGAGGTTTCCCAACCATGTACGAAGATGAAACGCTTGTCTGCCGCGACTGCGGCCAGGAATTCGTGTTCTCCGCGTCCGAGCAGGCTTTCTTCGCCGAGAAGGGCTTCATGAACAAGCCCTCTCGCTGCCCGAAGTGCCGCGCGGCTCGTCGCGCCCAGAACGGCAACGGTTCTTCCGCTCCCCGTCAGATGTATGACGTGGTGTGCGCGAACTGCGGCAAGGCCACCCAGGTGCCCTTCCAGCCCCGTGGCGACCGTCCCGTGCTCTGCCGTGAGTGCTTCGACGCTCAGCGCGCTTCCCGCTATTAATTGACGGCTCCTCCGGGAGCAATCAATCAGCGGTGCAATAGCACACGAAAAAACCCCGTCGGTGTTTCCGAGCAATCGGAGTGCCGACGGGGCTTTTTTGCTATTTCAGAGGAAATCAAGCTGCAATTTGGGCAGGTGTTTGGGAGAACGAAAGGCACCGAGGATTTCCCAAGGGCGAACGGAAAGCCTTTGGGTCGTCTCCGCAGAGGCAAAACCCTCTGTAATAGAAATATCATCTGTATAATGTGCTATGCACACTGGCTATGGAGATACACCCAAATAAGCAGGCAAGGCAGATAAAACAAAAAAACCGCCCTTTTGGACGGTTTCTTGAGGTGAACCCATGAAGAGCACCCTCTGTGCTGGAGCGGGTGATGGGAATCGAACCCACGTGACCAGCTTGGAAGGCTGGAGCTCTACCATTGAGCTACACCCGCATGTGGAGCGGTAGACGAGGCTCGGACTCGCGACCTCCACCTTGGCAAGGTGGCGCTCTACCAACTGAGCTACTACCGCATAACCACGCGACTGCATGGTGCGAAGGAAATTTGTGCGGGCGAAGAGACTCGAACTCTTACGCCATAGGCACCAGATCCTAAGTCTGGCGCGTCTGCCATTCCGCCACGCCCGCACGAGAGGCGAAATCAGAAGGCAGATGGGAATGACCCATTGGAGATTCGAACTCCAGACACCTTGATTAAAAGTCAAGTGCTCTGCCAACTGAGCTAATGGGTCAAAAAGCTGGGGTGGCAGGGCTCGAACCTGCGAATGCGGGAGTCAAAGTCCCGTGCCTTACCACTTGGCTACACCCCATCGCAGCAGGCTTTCGCCGCATCCGCAGCAACCTTGAGTAGGGAAGAAAGGGAGAATAGTGGGACTCGAACCCACGACATCCAGAGCCACAATCTGGCGCTCTACCAACTGAACTATATCCTCCATATGCGCGCCTGGAGGGTCTCGAACCCCCGACCCACGGCTTAGAAGGCCGTTGCTCTATCCAACTGAGCTACAGGCGCAGAGCCGCAAAATCAGAAGCCTGATTCTTTCCTTCCAGACTGCCAGCGAAGGAAACACCCTTGCTGACAGATACAAATTATATCATCAGCAAGGGCGTTTGTCAAGCACTTTTTTGCGTTTGACGGAAATTTTTCGCTGCTTTCGGCAGAAAACTCCGGGAAGCCTGCTGCACAGGCGGATTTAGCGCATTATCAATAGAATGGATTTTGTCCGTCGCCTTGAGCGCACGCCTTACAGGACAATATCCCCCGCCCGATAGCCCTTGGGCAAGGGCTCTTCCTCCAGAAACCGGAAATCTGAATCCTCCAGTGTCGGCAAAAAAGCCTCGAATGGAATCTGGTCAAACTCGCTGTGGTAGCTGCTTGCGCCGAACCAGCCGCCTTCCTTCGCCCGCAGGTTCAAATCGCGCGCGAATTTGGTGTGGTTCGAGCAGTCATGCACGACAATCCCCCAATGTTCCACGGCGCATTGGCGCATCAGCCGGAACGTTATCTCCCGGCTCCAAATCGGCGATACATAGCCGCGGCGCGTCATGTACATGGGCGTGCCGATGTAGTTCGGCAGATTGTTGGGGTTCAGGTGCAGCTCGGCGCAGTTGATAAAATCAAGACCAGTGGCCAGAATTGCATCCTTTTTCTGCTGAAAATGCTCGTAAAAATCGGGCGTCATGGGCGTTTCAATCGCGACGGTGGGGATATACTTCTTCGCCGTAGCGATGCTCTGGATGACGTTGTCCGCGCAAGACGTCGCGCCGAGGTTGAAGCGCAGTTCGTCCAGCCCGGCCTCACCCAGCGCACGCAGATTTTCCTCCGTGCAGAGCGTGCCGTTGGTGTACATGTGCTGATGAATCCCGGCGGCGCGGAACTTGCGGATGATATCGGGATACAGTTCGATTTCCATGAACGGCTCCAGATAGACGTAGCTGACGCCGGTCGGTCGGTTCGACGTGCTGAGCAGCAGGTCGATATCCTCCACGCGGAAGTACGTCCCGCCGATTTCCCACAACCCTTCGCCGATGGTCTCTTGGCAATCCAACTCGCCGTAATTGTAGCAGAACGGGCAGCGGATGTTGCACTTGTTCGTCCGGCGGATGGCGCTCAGTCCCGTGCCGGTCAGGCAGGACGTGCATCCCTTGGAAAATTTTGCTGGGTCGCCGACGAAGTACGTCCGCCCGCCGAGCGTGTGCAAATCGGGAATCTGCGCCATCAGTTCCTTGTGGCGCGCGTCCACCGCGGTTTCAATCTGGCTGATGACAGCCCAAGCCAACTCCTGCTGATGCGGCATCAGCGGCTCATCTTCCGGCAGCTCCGCGAAGAAGCGAAACCACATTAGCGCGTCTTTCTTGCTGATTTTCATGCGTTCATCATTCCTCCTGTGAATTTCGCTTCCATCATAGCACAATTTTGTACCGCGCGCAACCATTCAGCGCATCGGCTTGCGCCGTGAAAGCATCATTCTGCGTCCATTTCGTGAAAAAATTTCATTTCCCCCTTGACAACCCATCCACACCGTGCTATACTATTTTGTGTTGCGGGGCATTAGCGCAGCTGGTAGCGCACAACACTGGCAGTGTTGGGGTCAGCGGTTCGAATCCGCTATGCTCCACCATCTCCATCAGCAGTCGAACATTCGGCTGCTGATTTTTTATTATCCGGAACAGGAAGCAGGTTTTCAATCTCGCTGCTTGCGCCGATGGCTTCAATATAAGATACTTGGCGGCTGTCACGAAGATTGTAATAGATAATCAGTTTCTCATCGTACAGATACACGGTATTGATGAACACATCAATGATGCGGCGGCGGAACGCTGGGTCAAAGCAATCCCCTGTGCAGAATTGGCGCAGCCACGCGCAGACTTCGTCCTTTGTGTAGACGATGGACGCGGCGACGCGCAGTTTTGAAAGGTCGATTTCCATGTCAGCCTTTTTTGCGTCGAGTTCTTCGCAGCGCTTCATGAAGCGGTCGCGCATTGCATCGGTTGTCGCTTGAATGCACAAGTCCATCGTTTTCTGAATTTCGCCCTCGGTCAGGGCAATCTTCTGCTCAAGCACTCGGATGCCTGATTTATCAAATTCCCGCTCGTATTCGGCTACAATGGCGCTTGCAATGTACTCCGTTCGCGCAGGGGTCAGCACATAATCAAGCGTCTGCTCGACAACGTACCATTCAAGAAAGTCTTTTCGCTCATTGGCTTTCTTGCATTGGTGCTTTTTCTTTTTCAGGGAGCAGGCATAGTAATTGTAAACGACACCTTTGTGATTCTGCCCGCATTCAGCTGTTATGGGGCTGCCGCACAGACCGCAGAACAGCTTGCCTTGCAGTAAATACTCCGTTTTTGCGCGGGCTTCTCCGCCTCCTGTGCGTCGATTGCGAGCAATGCGATCCTGTACGCGGTCAAATAGCGGTTTGTCCACGACGGCAGGCAGTCCGCCCGGAATCTCGATGCCGTTATAGGTGTATTCGCCAATTGTTTTTCGGTTTTTCAGGATGGACAAGAGCCAGCTTAACGTGACAGGTACGCCGCGATTGCTTCGCAGGCCGCGCTTGGCAAAGTCGCTGACGATAGACTTTGACCCTTCGCCGCTGTCGTAGCGCATGAAGGCCTCCCTAACGATGGCGGCGCGCTCGTCGATGACGGTCAGCTTCTGTTCATCATCGACGCGACACCACCACGGCAGTGTTCCGCCGACGAATTTGCCGCGCAAGGCACTTTCGCGCATTCCGCGGGCGATTTTCTTCTTCAAGTCAAGCGAATAGTATTCCGCCGATGCTTCAAGCAGTGCTTCGAGCAGCACACTTTCGTCGCCCTCGCCCACGTTTTCCATAGCCGAAATGACCTTGACACCGTACTGTTTCAGCTTGTGCTTGTAGGTGGCGCTGTCATAGCGGTTGCGAGCGAAACGGTCGAGCTTCCAAACGAGTATGCGTTCAAATTGGCGCTTCGATGCGTCTTTTATCATACGCTGAAAATCGGGGCGTTCATCCGTCTTACCGGAAATGGCACGGTCGATGTATTCACCGATGATGGTCAAATCGTTGCGCTTCGCATATTCATAGCAGTCGCGCAGCTGCCCCTCGATGGACTGTTCTGTCTGATTGTGGCTTGAATAGCGCGCGTAAATGACAGCGTTCATGTGCATTCTCCTTTCAGGAGCATCATATACGGATAGCCTGTGGAGAAAGTCTTGCGGCGGATGCAGGTACAGCGGTGGAAGCCCGCTGGAATCAGGTGTGCGGATGGTGCACGGGAAGGAAGTGCCGCGCGCAAAAAACAAGACTTGTTAAACCAAATACAATTCAGGCTTGCGCCTGACAAGGGTTTCATCAAAATAATCCTCTGGCAGATGGCAGAGGAAAATCATCGTCTCCTGCGGAATGGCAGAATCACGCAAAAGATGCTGCTTCGACAGCACACCATGCTCAATCAGCAGGGTGACAGCGTCGTGCAGCACTTCCGGCGGTTGAATGGTCATCACGTCGTCATATGGTTCAGCACGCCAATAGCGCTGCTTTGTCATCTGACGGTTGAGGTATTGCAATTGCGATTCAGTCAGCAGGTGGAGGTCTGCGCCGCGGTGTATCATAGCGGCTATTGACGCGCCCCACTTGCGCTTTGCCCGCTCCAACGCAAGCATGGATGAGCCGTGCAGGTCGCGTGAGAACGGGTCTGCCGGAAGCAGAAATGCCGACGCGAAGCGGTCTGCCTGACTGTCCGCTTGGTCGATTACAGCACGCTGGGACGCTTCCTTTTGCGGCACGTCGGAATGCAGGAGCAGATGCCCTAATTCGTGCAGGATGCTGAAACGAATCCGCACGGCACTCTTTTCTGCGGGCTGATAAAGAATGTAGGGTGTCCCGTTTTCCCAGCAAGACAGCGCGTCGATGCCTCGGAACTCACATTGCTGACTGCCTGTAAACTCCGCAACGATGATACCGTGGTTCTCCAACAACCCAATCAGGTCGCCAATCGGGTCATCGTCCATGCCCCATTGGCTGCGGACATCCATTGCGATTTCTTCCACTTCGTCCAGCGAAAGGTCGCGATAGTCGCGGTCAGAGACCGGCAGCTCCTGCGGAATAAAGCTGATGTAGGTTTCCAGCTGCTGCTTGACTTCGTCCGCCCATTTCAGCTGATAGCGACATGCTTTTTTGACCTTCTGCGATACGCCCAAATTGGAGCGGAAAAAGAGCGCGCCGCCCTCCGAAGTCGCCGCCAATTCAGGCTTATAGAAGAACGCTATCGGGAAGTTCAGCACAGCCGCGATACGTTCCAGGGTCGAATCAGACGGCGGCGTGATTCCTTTCTCGAACTTGGAGATAGCTTGGCGTGTCACGCCGATTTCTGCGGATAATTCCTCCATCGACAGGGCGCGCGCTTCTCTCGCTTCCGTAATCCTCGCCGGAATGACAGCGACGGGCATGATTAGTCCTCCTTTTTTGCGCGCAAATACTCGTTGCGCAATGCGACTGTTTTGCGCACAATTTCTTTCGGTTTGGGGGTCAGTTCTTTCAGCAGTGGCAATTCGATTTCGTCCGCAATGCCATTATAGCCCGCTTCGGGCAGCAGAATCGTCGCGAACGGCTGCTCTTCGCCGCCGAAAATCAGGAATGCGAATAGCTTCTGTGTGTCCAGCATCGGGGCGCGGTCACCAAACATTTGCAGCTGACGCCGGAAAGGCGAATTTCGCTCGGAAAGGTCAACCTTATATTTCGCCCGCGGCGGAAGCACATGTCGATTTCTGCGGAAAGCGATGTGAAGCAGCACGTCGTTATTCTCCAACTGCGGGATGACTTGCCCGCCTGCGAAGTGCCGTTCCGAAAAGGCGAATGGACACTGCGGCGAAGCAGCGCCAAGGGCAACCTGCATCTGCATCAGCTTCGTGCGGATGCGTGTGCCTTCCGGCCGCATATACAGGTGGCTGAACGGCGAATCCGCGTTCTGGGTCAGCAGCGCATAAGCGTCCGTACCAATCTGCACCGTGTCGGCAAGGAATTTCAGCTGCGGCGGGGTAAAAAGCGAATCAAAGCGAATGTCCAAACAAAACACCTCCGGTTGACATTTCTTCGCGCAACCATTTTACATGATTTCAGCGAATTTGTCAACCGGAATACTGACGTATCGAAAAAATTATTTTTCCCTCACGCATAGCCGCGCAGGGGGCTTATTTTATTTCTTCTGATGATTTTTCGGGTGACTTTCCAGCAGTTCCAGCGCCACCTGCTGATAGACGGGGTCGGCGGCGGCGTAGGCGGACACATAGCGTTCAATCGTGGAAGAACCAGAAGAAGGCGGAGAGGCTTCGTCTGTCCAACCCATCAGGTACTCTGGCGTGGTGTGGAGGGCATCGGAAAGCGGCTGGAGAATGCTCACGGGCATATTCTCTATGTCGTCGCTTTCATATCGGTATACTGTTGCACGGTTTTTCCCGATGCGCCGTCCAAGCTCATCTGCGGACAATCCGGATTGTAAGCGGAGCGCTTTGATTCGTTCGCTCGTTTTGCTCACATGCTCACCTCCTGTTTGGCAAGTATAGCACAAACGTCGCAAATATGCAATGAAAATTGCACGATAACAGAAAATTTCGCGAATGTGCGATTTTCCTATTGACAACTTTGTCGGGGTGCGTTATACTTTTAGATGATAAGTCGCAAAAATGCGACAAGTTAGGAGGAAACACGATGGATGTTCGTAAGCTGAAGGCTGCAATGGTAGCTCGCGGCGTTGGCGTTGATGAGCTGGCGCGCGAAACCGGGCTGTCTCGTGCACTTGTATATCGCCGCTTGGCGAAGCCGGATGACTTTTCTATCGGTGAAGTGCGCCGCGTATCAGAAGCACTGGCACTTTCGGCGGCAGAGGCAGCGGAGATTTTTTTAGCGCGAGTGTCGCATAAACGCGATTGTAGGAGGTGTCCCCATGCCAGCCCGAAAGCAGCCAACCAACCTCAAACTTTCCCCGGAAGTCGGCATCCGCAGCCTGAAAGACCTTACGAAGGACGAGCTCATCTACTGCATCAACAACGCCTGCACCGACGAGTACAGGCTGAACTGGGCGCTGATTAGCGTCGCAGACAAGCGGCAGGAGGCGAAGTGGCGCAAAGAAGACGAAGCGATGGCGCAGCACAGCAAGCTGTCAAAGGAGCTTATGGCGCTCGTCTCGCCGTATGAAGGCATGCCGCTTTCCAAGGTTCCGCACGACGTGGTGCTGAAAGCGGATGCCCTTGCCCGGCGGATGCAGCGGCTGGAAAAAAGTTTTTTCCCGAAATAAGGAGGTGTCCCCATGTCCCGCGACCTGAAACCCACCGAACGGCTTGTGCAAATCGGGCAGACGGCGCTTCGTGCGCCGGACGGCTCTTTCCTGCCCGCGCAACCGCTCTACATCATCGTCGAAGCCGCGCCGGACGAGCCGCAAGACAAGCTGTTCAGCGCAGGCGAAGAACAGCTCATGACTGACGTATCCGGCATCTTCGCCAAGAAGTTTGCGCAGTACGTTCAGGGGCAGCAGTGATTGGCAGTTTACACTCCCTTAGTGGGAACTACAAAAAAGGAGGTTTCCCCCATGACCATTGGCGAGAAGATGACCATCACGACGTGGCGCGCACGTCAGCTGGCGTATCTGGAAGAGATGTATTCCCCGCGCGAACACATGGGCAAGCTGATGAGCCACCTCGGCGCACGACAGGTCTACATCCAGCTCTACAACACCATGCGCACCGCGCTGAACAGCCTGTCGGAGCAGCCGAACACCTACGTCGCGATGGCGGTCTACCGCAAGCTGCGGGAGGACATGAACACGCTCGATGACATGCTCGACCAGCTGGAAGATACCGGGCTGTACGACCCGGACGAGTACGACCCGAATGAAGTGGAGGGCAATGCGTGATGGCACAGAATCAGCAGAATGACAAGCTCCGCGTCGTCGTGACGAACGCAGCGACGGGCGAAATCGTAACGGACTGGACGGAAAGCACGGTGGTCGTCATTGCGAGCGACATCATGGATGTGGCAGAAGGGGGCAAAGCGTCGAGCCATGTGTTTATCTGCGGCAAGCCCAGTGGTATTGCACAGTTGATGGCAGACGATGACGACCTTCGCATGTACGCGCGGCTGGCACTCATGATACGCGAGTTTCGCGCGAAGCAAGAGGAGGAAGCGCAGTGAGCTTGAACCCCATCGGCTACGTCGTCCAGCTCCCTATTCCGGACGGCGTGACCCTGTATCTTGCCCGCTTCACCCGTGGCGGCGTGGAACTCACTGCCGACCTCGACCGCGCCATGCTTTTCGACACCGAAGGACGCGCGAAGGATTTCGCCTTTCACGCGAGCTTCATCCTCTCCCTCGACGGGCGCACCTTCGAGGTGGAAAAGTGCTTCGAGCAAGTGACGCTGAACGGCGACGCAGATTTGCTGGACGCTGACGACGCGCCCGACGACGACAACGAGTAAGCAAGACAAGGAGGTTTCCCCATGAGCTTCGAGATGGCACTATTCGCGGCACTGCTGACGGTGATTGGCATCCCGGCGGTCATCTACGGCCTCGGCGAACTGCTGACGTCGCTGGACTGCCGCACTGCCCCGCGCCAGAAGCGCCGGGAGATTCGCGCTGCAATGGTGCAGCGGAAGTCGCCCGTCACCCCCGGCATGACCGCCATGATGTGCCGCGCGGGGGCAGCCTCCGAGATGAGAAGGAGGAATTTCTGATGGGCTTCGCTGACCACCCCTATTGTGTCGTGCTCCAGACGCACGACCCGGATTCCACCGACTCCGCGCAGGAAAGCGCCTACGCGGACGATGTGCTCGTGCTGGCGCTGACGCATCCGCAGGACGACGGGAAGATTATTCGCGGTAAGCTGATGATTAACGGCGACGCGAAGCGGCTTGCCCGCGCACTGCTGGCGACTGACTTCCGCGATGCGATTCGTGGCGCGATTCGTGATGCGCTTGATGAGAGCGACAAACACAAGCGCAGTCTGTTTGACCGCCTGTTCCGGCGGAAGGAGGATGCCTGATGGCAGACAAGAGCAGTTTCTACCGCGAGCGTGCCAAGGCGCTGGAAAAGCGTTTGGAGCACGAGCAGGAGTGGGAAACGTACTTCCCCGGCATCACCAACCGCGAATACAGCACCTATGCGGACACTTGCGCGTGCGGCATGGCGCGGCGGCTGGACGAAATCGAGGCGGCGGATCTGGTCGCGTCGTGGTGCGGCTTCCAGCGGGAGCGCATCACCATCGTGACGACGGAGAAGCCGCTGGAACGCAACCGCCACGGCGACATCCGCTGCAAGGACGGCATCACCAACTACGACCGCCGCCCGGTGCTGGTGCACACATTCTCCGTGCGCACCCCTGACGGCGCGCCCCGTGGCGAGGGCAGCATCCACTACATCCGCTTCGAGGTGCTGGGGGCGGCTCTATGAGCTGATGGACGGCGCCCTGCGCGTGCTGTGAGGAGGTGGAGGATATGTCTGACAGCGTTCTGATTACACTGCTGATTTGCGCGACGGTGCTTGCGCTGTCGCTCATTCCGCGGCAGAAGTGACCGAATCGCCCTGTTTGCCGTCGCGTTCTGCTTCTATTTCCGCATCGGCTTCGGCTGTCAGCTCGTCTATCAGCTCCTGCACAGTGTGATAGACGCGCGTCTTGATTTGCCCTGCGGCAATCGCTCTTGCTTCCGCGACGGCTTCCAGCAGTTCTTCATCCGGCGTTTCATCGTCTGGATACATCAAAATCGCCACCTTTCGATGCAATTGTAGCATATTGGAACACATCGTGCAAGGAGGTTCTCTCATGAACGTATTCTTCGGCATTGGTCGCCTGACCGCCGACCCCATCATCGGCACAACGAGCGGCACGGGAGTCAGCGTCGCCCGGTATACCCTCGCCATTCCGCGCTGCCGGACGGGCGAACAGCAGGCTACCGACTTCATCCGCTGCAAGGCGTTCGGCAAGGGCGCGGATTTCGCCGCCAAGTACCTGCGCAAGGGGCAGCGCGTCGCCGTGCGCGGGTCGCTGCAAGTGAGCAAATACGAGAAGGACGGTACGCCGCAGACGATGGTGGAGGTCGTCGTCGCGCAGCAGGAGTTCTGCGACGCGCCGCGCAAGAAGCAGGAAGACCCGGACGACGACCGCGATTTCCCGGAATCGCTGGAGGAGGTGACGGGCGTTGAAGTACCCCTCTAAGGCAAAAGAAGCCATCCGGGCGACGGAAATGTCGCCCGTGACGCTCGCTGAGGCGCTGTCGCTCCAAGACACGCAGCGCAAGTACGGCAACGAGAAAGTCGTCATCAATGGGCAGACGTTCGATAGCCAAGCGGAATACCGCCGCTGGCGTGAACTCTGCCTGATGGCGCAGGCGGGCGAAATCGGCGATTTGCAGCGCCAAGTGCGGTATGAGCTTGTCCCCGTTCAGCGGGACGAGGACGGGAATGTCCTTGAACGCGCTTGCTTCTATGTCGCCGATTTCGTCTATACCGACGCGGACGGGCGCACCGTCGTGGAGGACGTGAAGGGCTTCCGCACGAAGGAGTACCTCATCCGCCGCAAGCTGATGCTGTTCCGCTACGGCATCCGCATTCAGGAAGTGGAGGTGTAAGCGATGCTGACGACCATTGACCGCTCCAAGCTGGCGCTCTGCCCGCTGTGCAGTATGCCCACCATCATGGAGAACCCGTATGTGCGCGAGGATGCGCTGTGGATTCGGTGCAAGAGTTGTGGATTTCACGCCTGCGTCTTCAAGGACGAGGCGACCGCGCGGAAGCGGGAGGGGACGGAAAATGAGCAGCCGGAACGAGCGCCCCAAGCAGGTTGACCGGCTTCTGGACTACATGCGCCGCTACGGGTCAATCACAACGCTGGACGCGATGCTTGACCTTGGCATTCTGCGCCTTGCAAGCCGCATCAGCGAGCTGAAGAAGGCGGGTGTCCCCATCCGGCGGGACTGGGCGAAGGTCACAAACCGCCACGGGGAAACGTGCAACGTACTGCGCTACAGCCTCGATGGCAGCCTTGCCGTCATCCTCGATAAGCCCGGCGGCAAAGAATAAGGGGGCAGCACCATGCCGATTGTCAACTATGTGCGGGAACACATGCGGTTCATCGAATATGCGTCTGATGAAGGACTTTCGTCCGGAGAACGCCTTGTGTGGTATGCGCTGATGCACATCATCAACGGACGCGCACAAGGGAGCATCTGGCCGGAGGGGTTCATCCGCATTGCGAATGACCGGCTTCTCGCGCTCTGCCCCATGCAGCTGGGCGCCGTCATCATGGCGCGGAACAGCCTCAAGCAGCGCGGCTTAATTGACTTCATCCCCGGCAGCAGGAACAAACGCGCCCCCGCCTACAAAATCAATTTCTTCTCCCCTGAATTTCCGCCCGATTCCCCCGGCAAAGCGGGGAAAGTGCAAAGTTACTGCGAAAATCGAAGTAACTACAATAATAACATGGGGAGTAACTACGATAATAACATAGGGGGTAACAACGGTAACATAGTACCAAACTATACGGAAAGAGAATACCAAACAGGGAAAACGGGTTACCCAGAAGAAGAGAATGAGGAATACACCGAAGCGGAACGCGCGTGTACGGGCGGGCGCGCGCGCGATAAGCAAATTGCCGCCATCTGGCGGTCTGATTTCGGTGCGATTCCCGCCCCGGCGCAGGTGCAGCGGCTCTCCACCGCGGCGGATGTGCTGCAAATGCCGCTGACAGTGCTGCGTGAAGCCGTCCGGTGCGCCGCCGCGACGGGCGCGAAGTCCCCGATGGCGTATGTGCTGACACTCCTGCAAGACTGGCACTATGCGGGCGTTCGGACGGCGGATGATGTGGGCGAATATGCCTATCTGCGCGACGTGGTGGAGGGCAGGCAGCCCGGCAACCGCGAAAAAGCACAGCAGGCGCTGGCACAGATGCGCCTCCGCCATCAGCAGATGCCGGAGGGCAGCGAGGAAGGGGCGGACGGCTGATGCAAGCAAGCGACATGACAACGGAGCAGCTGATTCGCTACTTCCGGTGCATGGGCAGCGCGAACGCGGTCTGCCGCGAGCATCAGCGCTGCCCGGATTGCCCGTATTACGTTCCGCAGAGCTACAACGTGCGCTTCCGTGACGCGGCGATGGAAATTGCCAATCGGCTGGAAGCAGCACTGAACCGTGGAGGACAAGCAACATGAGCAACCAATCCCCCTGCACCGACCCGCTCTACCCCTGCACGGCGCTGACGCTGGCAGAAAAGAGTGCCGCGCTGGACGGCCTGACGCGCCTGCTCCACCGCTTGCCGCTGCTCCTTGACGAGGCGGAAGCGGTGAAAGCCGCAATCTGCGCCCTGCGCAAGGCGGCGACGGCGGATGACTGCCGGGTGCGCAAAATTCCTGTGTACGGCATGGGGCAAGCGAAGGACGCGGTGTATTCCCAGCGTGGCGACGACTATCTGCTCGAAGCCCAGCGCGTCGCGGGAGAGAATCCGCCGAATGCGTCAGATATGCCGGAGAACGCCCCGAAGAATCCGCCGGAGACGGTGGAGAATGCCGAAAATTCGCCGAAGGTGCCGCCGAAAAAGCGAAATGGCGGCTGGCGGTGCTGACAGGCGATCCAGGAGGGGCGAACATGCGGGCGAAAGAGTATCTGTCGCAGGTGCGTTTTCTCGACGAGCGAATCACCTGCAAGCTGGCGGACGCGGCGCGATTGCAGGACATGGCGACGCGCATCACGCCCATCCTGCGGGAAGACGGCGTATCCGGGGGCGGCGGCGCGCCGGATCGTCTGGCGGACGCGGTGGCGAAAATCGTTGACCTGAAAGCCGAAATCAACCGGGATATTGACCGCCTGGTGGACAAGAAGCGCGACATTGCGGCGAAGCTGGGCAAATTGACCGACCGGCGGTATTACGCGGTGCTTTTCCGGCGGTATCTGCTGTTTGAGACGTTCGAGAAGATTTCCTGCGAGATGAACTACTCGTGGCGGCACGTCTGCTCCCTGCACGGGCAGGCGCTGGAGGCGTTTCAAAAGGTGCTGGACGCGGAAAAAGACGCTTGATGCGGCGCGGAGGTGAGTTTCAATCCACGCTCCCCACACGGGGAGCGACTATGGGTATACGACATTGGCAACAGTGTGTGATATTTTTCAATCCAGCCCCCACGCGGGGAGCGACCCGCGCTTACGCGTTTTCTTCCGTAGCCTTGCCGGAATCCGCGTGTGCTTCCAACTTGAGGGGAACTTTTCGCCCGGTGGAGGCTCACGGCACGAGCAAATCCACCGGGATTCCCAGCGCGGCGGCGACGGTGCGCATCCGCTCCAGCGGCACGGACTGCTTGCCGTACTCCCACAGCTGCACGACACGTTCAGCGCTTGCGCCGGTGTAGCCGCACATTTCACCAAGGGCGCGCTGGGTCAGTCCGCGCTCCTTGCGCTTGCTCTTGATGAGGGCAGGGATGCTTTCGACAGGGGGATTCGACGGGGTGTAGCACATGATGATGACACTCCTTTCATGTACTATTGTGCCGCAATAAACATATTGTGTCAAGAGACGAAACGAAGATTTTCACGATTTTTCGCTCAATCTGCATGAAATGAAACCGTGAACGCTTGTCGCTTGCTTGACTTCCTGCCCTGCATATGTTACAATCAGGAGGTGAAGTATGTAAATGCTCGCTGTCGCTCTCTTCGCGGAGAGTGTGGATTGAAATAAATGAGCCGTTCGGCTTGTGTGCTTTTCTTTTAGTCGCTCCCTGCGTGGGAGCGTGGGTTGAAAGAAATAGGATAACCAGCAGGACAATCGCTGCAAGTTCCAGCTTGCGGCGATTTTTTTCTTGCCATTACTGCAGATGTGTGCATAGAATATCATAGTATTTCATACCCCACTCATGCTATACTGCACATGGAAACCTCCAATCACCTCACCCGACGGACGCGCCAGTCTCCGCCGGGTATTTTTGTGCCCCAAATTCGCTGCGCCCCGCGTGTGGAGGCGCAATTCCGCATTCCAGAAAGGATGGTGGACTTGGCTGGACTGACCGAGAAACAGCGCCGCTTCTGCGACGAGTACCTGATTGACCTGAACGCGACGCAAGCCGCCATCCGCGCCGGATATTCCCCGAAAACGGCAGCGGCGATTGCGGCAGAAAACCTCACAAAACCTAAGGTTGCTGAAAACATCAAAAAGCGCATGAACGAAAAGGAAGATGCGCTGATTGCCAAGCAGGACGAAGTGCTGAAATACCTGACGGCGGTGATGCGCCGGGAGATGAAGGAATTTGTCGTCGTGACCTGCATGGAGGAGAAGACGGAAGTCATCCCTGGCGAGGGCGGCAGCAAGCCCACCCGGCGCACGACGAAGAAGGAAGAACCGAAGGTCGTCGAGATTCCGGCGCGGCTGTGCGACGCGAACAAGGCGGCGGAGCTGCTGGGCAAGCGCTACGGGCTGTTCACGGACAGGGTGGATGTGTCGGGCAGCCTGCCGGTGATTTTGGCGGGAGAGGATGCGCTTGACGACTAATCAGCCGCGAATCTACCTGCCGGATGTCGTCGGGCGCGGCTACGGCGCGTTCTGGCGCTTCACGGGGCGCTACCGCGTGTGCAAAGGCAGCCGCGCAAGCAAGAAAAGCACCACGACGGCGCTGAATTTCATCTACCGCATGATGAAGTACCCCGGCGCAAACCTGCTGGTCATCCGCAAAACGTACCGCACCTTGCGCGATAGCTGCTTCACACAGCTTCTCTGGGCGATTCACCGCCTGCAAGTGGAGGCGTTCTGGAGCTGGAAGGAAAGCCCGCTGGAAATCACCTACAAGCCGACTGGGCAGAAAATCTACTTTCGCGGCATGGATGATCCATTGAAATTGACCTCCATCACCGCGCAGAGCGGCGTGCTGTGCTGGGTGTGGATTGAAGAAGCCTACGAAATCATGAACGAGAGCGACTTCAACACGCTGGATGAATCCATCCGCGGCGAATGCGCACCGCCGCTGTTCAAGCAAATCACGCTGACGTTCAACCCGTGGAATCAGAAGCACTGGCTGAAAGCGCGCTTTTTTGACGTGCAAGACCCGGACATCCTCGCCATCACAACGAACTACCAGTGCAACGAGTGGCTGGACAAGCAGGATTTACGCCTATTTGAGCGGATGAAGGCGACGAACCCGCGCCGCTACGCCGTGGCTGGCTTAGGGAACTGGGGCATTGTGGAGGGACTCATTTACGAGCACTGGCGGGAATCTCCGTTCGACCCGGCGGAAATCAGCCGGACGCACACCCTTGAATCCGTGTTCGGCTTGGACTTCGGCTTCACCAACGACCCGACGGCGCTGTTCTGCGGATTGCTGGACATTCCGGCGCGCCGCCTGTACGTCTTTGACGAGCTGTACGAACGGGGGCTGACGAACGACATGATTGCCAAGCGCGTGACGGCGATGGGCTACGGCAAAGTGAACATCACCGCCGACGGCGCAGAGCCGAAATCCATTGCTGAGCTGCGCTGCATGGGCTTGCGCGTACACAGCGCGGCGAAAGGCGCGGACAGCATCCGCAGCGGCATCCAGTGGATTCAGAACCTCGAAATCATCATCCACCCGCGCTGCATAAACTTCCTGACGGAAATCAGCAACTACACATGGGACAAGGACAAGTTCGGCAAGATGCTCGATGGCCCCATTGACGACTTCAACCACCTGATGGACGCCATGCGCTATGCGCTGGAAAAATACATCATCAACAAGAAATGGACGTACTAACGAGAGGATGACACGAATGACAGACGGAGAAAGACTGACGGCGATTCTTGCGCAGTACGCAATCCCGTGCGAGAAGGTCAGCTTCCACGGCAAGCTGGACGCGCTGGCGGCAGGGCTGGGCATCCAGACGCAAGGGCGGCTGATGGGCGACGTGCTGGATGACATTGCCGCCAAGACGGGCGTGGAGCGCGACGACCGGCTCTATGGCGCGTTCATCCGCAAGCTGTACGAGGACGTGACCAGCGGCGAGGACGCGACGCTTTCCGGCAATCCGCTGACGCTGACGGAGTGCATCGGAGGGAAACCGCTTGGCGCACTGCATGTGTACGGCAAAAGCACGCAGAACGGCGTGCCGCTCCCGACCGCGCCCGTGCCGATTGTCAGCGCGGGCGACGGCGGAACGGTGACGGTCACGGTGTCGGACGGCGCGAACGAATCGCAGACGCTGACGCTGCAAACGCCGAACGCACTGTGCGGCATCCCGGTTGCATCCAGCGGCAATTACACGGATGAGAACGGGCAGCAGTGGGTCTGCGACGAGGTGGATTTGGCGCGCGGCGTGCGGGTGCAGCGTATCCGGAAAATCAAGGTAACATCGTCGCTCAATTGGCAGACGGCAGGGCGCGAGGTTGACCGCTACTTCGCTTGGTTCAACGGCGCATACACGTCGAACGTGCTCTGCACGCACTTTTCCACCGCTCTTGGCTCTGAAACGGTCGGCGGGGCGATTGCCAATCAGAATAACCTTGTCGGCTTTGCATTCGCCGAAAAAGGCACGACAACCCTCGATGACTTTAAGCAGTTTTTGGACGAGAATGACGTTTTTATTTGGGCTGCGCTTGCTACACCGGTGGAAACCGACATTTCTGCGGACGAAGTCGCAGCCTACAAGGCGCTGACTACCTATGCCCCGACGACCGTCATCAGCGTGAGCGGCGGCGCGGGGCTGGCGGCAACCTACAGGCACAGGAAAGCGGCGGAATGATAGCGTTCCGCCAAGAAAAAATCAAGACAATCGAAGAAATTCGCTAAAAGCACCCTGCACGCGCACGGTGCTTTTTTTGAACCCTCAATTCACCACCAAGGAGGCGCATCCCTATGTTATCCCCCGCGGAAATCCGCACATTCATCGACAGTGACAGCGCATCCACCCGCAAGCAGCTTGCGCGGCAGGGTCAGCGCTACTACGAGGGCGACCACGACATCCGCAATTACCGCCTGTTCTTCATCAACGCCGACGGCACGCCGCAGGAGGACAAAACCCGCTCGAACATCAAAATCAGCCACCCGTTCTTCACCGAGCTGGTAGACCAAGAGGCGCAGTACATGCTGTCCGGGCAGGAAGCGTTCGTGCGGTCGGACATTCCGGAACTTCAAGCGGCGCTCGAAGATTATTTCGACGAGAATTTCACCGCCGAACTCTACGAGGTCATCACGGGCACGGTGGCGAAGGGCTTCGAGTACATGTACGCCTACAAGGACGCGGACGGCCACACGCGCTTTCAGGCAGCGGACAGCCTCGGCGTGGTGGAAGTGCGGGCAAAGGACACCGACGACGGCTGCGAGTACGTCATCTACTGGTACATCGACCGCATCGGCAAGGACAACAAAGCCATCAAGCGCATTCAGGTGTGGGACAAAAAGCAGACGCACTTCTTCTGCCAGGTGAACGAGGGCGAGATTGTGCCGGATGAATCCGCACCGCTGAACCCGCGCCCGCACACCATCTGGCGCAAGCCCGGCGACGAAAGCACCTACTTTGACGGCTTCGGCTTCATCCCCTTCTTCCGCCTGGACAACGGGCAGAAGCAGTTTTCCGGCCTCAAAACCATCAAGGGGCTGATTGACGACTACGACCTCATGTCCTGCGGGCTATCCAACAACATTCAGGACGCGAACGAAGTCCTCTACGTTGTCAAGGGCTTCGAGGGCGACAACCTCGACGAGCTGATGACCAACATCCGGGCGAAAAAGCACATCGGCATCCCGGATTCCGGCGGCGACGTTGAGATTCGCACGATTGACATTCCCTATCAGGCGCGCCAGACGAAGCTGGAACTGGACGAAAAGAACATCTACCGCTTCGGCATGGGCTTCAACGCGGCGCAGGTCGGCGACGGCAACGTGACGAACATCGTCATCAAGAGCCGCTATGCGCTGCTTGACCTCAAGTGCAACAAGCTGGAAATCCGGCTGAAGCAGTTCATGCGCAAGCTGCTGAAAATCGTCTTGGCGGAAATCAACGAATCCGGCGGCACGGACTACCAAATGCAGGACGTGTATTTCGATTTCCAGCGCGAGGTGATGGCGAACGCGCTGGACAACGCGCAGATTGAGCTGACGGAGGCGCAGAAGCAGCAGGCGCAAGTTAACACGCTGCTGGCGCTTGCGGACGTGCTGGATGACGAAACGCTGCTGGAAAACATCTGCGACGTGCTGGAACTGGACTACAAGACGATTCGCGGGCGGACGAAATCAGGCGACGACACGGCGGATGTGGTGCTGGATGACGTTCCGGCGGAAGAGGATGACGCGGGGTGATGTGAATGCGCAAGAGCGAGAAGGAAGCCCTGCAAGCCATGCTGGATGATGAGCAGGAGACCATCAAGGCACTGGAAAAGGCGTACCAGCGGGCGATTCGGCGCATCGACAACCACATTCGCATCCTCGAAAGCGACGAAATGACGCAATCGAAGATTTACCAGAAGCGTTATCAGGAGGCGATGAAAGCCCAAATCAGCGCCGCGCTGGACGAACTGCACAAGAAAAGCAATCAGACCATCGAAGAATACCTGACGCGCAGCTACCAGCACGGCTACGTCGGCACAATGTACAGCCTGCACAAGCAGGGAATGCCGATTCTTGCGCCGATTGACCAGCGCGCCGTCACCCGCGCCGTCCGCACGGACAGCAAGCTCAGCGGGCGGCTGTACGGTGAACTCGGCGTGGATATGCAGAAGCTGAAGAAGACCATCCGCCGGGAGATTTCCATCGGCATCTCCATCGGCAGCGACTACAACATGATTGCACGTCAGGTGCAGATTTCTTCCGGCATTCCGCTCAAACGCGCCAAAACGATTGTCCGCACCGAAGGACACCGCATTCAGCAGCAATCCGCCGATGACGCGCGCAACGCCGCCAAGGGTCAAGGCTGCCAAGTGGTGAAGCAGTGGGACGCGGTGCTGGATGGCAACACGCGCACGGATCACCGCGTACTGGACGGGCAAATCCGCGAAGTTGGCGAGCCGTTCGAGATAGACGGCAAGAAAGCGGAATACCCAGGTGCATTCGGGCGACCCGAAGAGGACTGCAACTGCCGCTGCGTCGCGCTGACAAGGGCGAAGTGGGCGCTGGATGCGGACGAGTTGCAGACCATGAAGGACAGGGCGAAGTTCTTCGGGCTGGACAAGACGGAGGGGTTCAGGGAGTTTGAGGAGAAGTATCTGAAAGCGGAACGCAAACAGAAACTTTACAACGAGCTGTCAACATACGCTTTGATGGCGGACGCAAATGGGCGTTTTGTGAATAATACAGAAAAGCTATACCGATACGCGGCGAAAATCAAACCGATTGAGGGGTTCGAGGACTTCACTTGTCACGCTGACCCTGACAATTTCTTTATTGACCTTACGGGAAAAGGCAACGAAGAAGACTACCTTCTTATGTCGCCAGAAGAATATGCGAAGCACATAAAGGAATCCAGCGTTTATAAGGGCGGAAATGTCCGAATTATCAGCTGCCGCGCAGGCGCAAAAGCTGACGGTGCGGCGCAACGCCTTGCAGATGCACTCGAAAGGAATGTATATGCGCCAACGGAAACGGTTCATGTAGACGAAAACGGCGAAATGTTTCTCGCGGATAGTGACATTCTTGCAGAAATGTGGTATTATAGTAGTGACAAGGAGACCTTCAAACAGCATGGTCAATGGCTACTGTTTAAGCCCCGAAAGGAGTGACGGACGTGATTATCCTCGGCAAGTACGACGAATTTGGTCCCGGCATGGGATTCCCCAGCATGAAAACGGACTTTGCACCGTCCGCCTACGAAGGACAAAAGCAGATTGCGGATTATCTGCGCAACGGGCATGTCCACATGGTCACTGCGTCGCAGGCGTATGACGTGTTCACGGGCGAAAAGATTGGCATCGAACGCTACTTCATGGATGACGGTGTGTTCTCATGGAGCAGCAGCTTGCCCTACTACGTCGAGCGGTACAATCTGCGGCTTCCGGCGGAATTTGAACGCCATGTGCTGAACATCACCTAAAAAATAAGCGAGTCCCCGCAAGCACCCTGCCCCCCCGCAAGGTGCTTTTTTGATACGTTGAAAGGAGTGCGTAAACGTGACCATGACCAGAGAGGAGCGAATCCAGCAAATCAGGGACTGCGGGCAGACCATCACCGAAAAGGCAGAAAGCATCTACGGGGATTATGCCTGCCCGACGAACTTGCAGGTGGTCATTACCATGAAGGCAAATGAGCTGCCGAACATCACCGTGAATCGGGAGTTTTTCAGCGACATCATGTTGGAACGCAATGGTGGGCATATCCATTAACCGGCTTTGAACCATCTTTGAACCTTGTTTGAAACCAAAAATTGCAAGTTGCAAAGAGAAATTGCAACTTGCAATCAACTTAATTCGCGAAAAGCAGCCGCACACCCGTGCAGGCTGTTTTTTAATACATCCAAAAAGGAGTGGTATCATGGACATCTCTACCATGGGCACGGTGCTGGCGATTGTCGTCATCACCTACCTGATTGGCCTGCTCTGCAAGAGCGTCGGCAGCATCCGCGATGAGCTGATTCCGGTCATCGTGGGCGCGGCGTGCTGGGCATCGTGGGCATGTACGTCATCCCGGATTTCCCGGCGAAGGACGTGCTGAATGCGCTCGCGGTCGGCATCGTGTCGGGGCTCGCCTCGACGGGCGTGAATCAGGTGTATAAACAGCTCGGCAAAGCAGAAATTGACCCCGGTGGTGATTGACGATGGCATCAAAAACGGTCAGCGCGGCGGAGGTTGTCGCCCTCTTCCGCCGCGCGCTGGCGGAAAAGTGGGGGTACATCTGGGGCGGCACGGGGCAGGTTCACACGCAGCGTGCGCAGGACAGCGCCACCCGCGCGCAGACGATACGCTACGGGCAGCAGTGGGTCGGGCGGCGCGTTGCGGACTGCTCCGGGCTGTTTTGGTGGGCGTATAAGCAGCTGGGCGGGTATATGTACCACGGCAGCAACACCATGTGGCGCAAGTACGCCGCCGCCAAGGGCGCATTGCAGGGCGGCAAGCGCACCGATGGTCAGCCGCTCAAGCCCGGCACGGCGGTTTTCCTCACCAAGGGCAGCGACCGCCACCACGTCGGGCTGTACGTCGGCGATGGCAAGGTCATCGAGGCGAAAGGCACGGCTTACGGCGTGGTCGAGAGCAAAATCACCCGCTGGAACGAGTGGGCGGAGCTGACCGGCACGGCTTACGCCGTGGATGCGCCTGATTCGCCCGCTGACACGCCTGTCACGCCCGCCCCGACCGAGAACCCGGCGGATGCCGGAGACGGCGCAAGCCCCCTTCTCGTCCTCAGGAACGGCAGCAGAGGAACGCAAGTCAAAGTTCTGCAATACCTGCTGATTGACGCGGGATTCGACTGCGGCAAGGTGGACGGCATCATTGGCAAGAACACCATTGCCGCAGTCAAGGCATTCCAGACCGCGCACAGTTTGACTGCGGACGGCATCGTCGGCGCGAAGACGTGGGCGGCGCTGCTCCAATAGCGGCAATCAGGCGCACCTGACGCAAGAGCGGGTGCACCTTTGCAATTCTGGTATACAACATCATTCTCTCGTCCGAGGGGACGTAAAACACCGACTGCCCACGGGATGCGACCCCGTAGATAAGCGTAGGGCGGTGGAAGGAGAAACACATGACGCTTGCAGAGATTCTCAAACAGAACGGCGTTGCGGAGGACACCATTCGCGCCATCCAGAACGACATGAAAACCGCCAAGCTCTTCACCACCGGCGAGGAGAACGCGGATATTCGCCTCGGAAAGCTCAAAGGAGAACACGAAAGCGTTCGCCAGCAGCTCGAAGCGGCGCAGCAGAAGATTGCCGCCCTCGAAGCCGACAAGGCAGAACACAGCGGCAGCCAAGAGAAGATGGACGAGATGCACAGGCAGCTTGAAGCGGCACAGGCGGCCCTGCAAAAGAGCCGCATGGATGCTGCTATCCACATTGCCCTCATGCGCGGTGGCGCAAGCGACATCGACTACATGACGTGGGTACTCCAGCAAAAAGGGGACGCCCTGACACTGGACGACAAGGGGAACATCGACGGATGGGAGAACACCCTTGCCAGTTTGAAGAAAAAGTACCCGAACCAGTTTGAAGCCAGCGGCAAGAAGAACATCATCGAGAACCGTCTGCCGGATCAGGAGGGACACGCGCCGCTCAGCCGGAGCGAGATTCTCAAGAAACCATACGCAGAGCGGCAGAAGATTTTCGAGGAGAACCCGGAAGCCTTCCGCGCGGCGATGGCGGCGGAGAAATGACACCATTTTGTTGACATTAACAAAATGGCACAGACCATTTTCGTGAGGTCACGAAAATGATAATGAGGAGGAAAAAATAAATGGCAGTTACCAAGCTGAACAACCTGATTAACCCCGAAGTAATGGGCGCGATGATTGGCGCGAAGATTGACGCGCAGCTGAAGCTGACCCCCTATGCGAAGGTGGACACGACGCTCGTCGGTGTTCCGGGCGACACGAAGACCGTGCCGAGCTGGAACTACATCGGCGACGCGGAGGACGTGGCAGAAGGCGCAGAGGTGGGTCTCAGCACCCTGACGGCTTCCTCGACTACCTTCACCATCAAGAAGGCGATGAAGGCGGTCGGCATCACGCAGGAAGCCGTCAACAGCGGCCTGGGCAACCCCATTGCGCAGGCAGAAACCCAGCTCGCAAAGGCGATTGCGGGCAAGGTGGACAACGACGTGCTGGACGCGGTGTACACGGGCAAGAACGTCTACGCGGCTTCCACCCTCGCGGCGATTGCCTACGGCGGACTGGTGGACGCGATTGCCAAGTTCGAGGACGAGGAGGACGGCATCGACAAGGTGATTTTCATCCACCCGGCGCAGGAGGCGACGCTGCTCAAGGACAGCGACTTCCTTTCTGCCGACAAGTTCACGGCAGGCGTGGCGGTGAACGGCGCGATTGGCAAGATTGCGGGCGCGTGGGTGAAAAAGTCGAAGAAGGTGCGCCTTGTGACCCACGAGAAGAACGAATCCGGCGATGTGACCATCGACGCGGCGAACCTTGCCGAATATCAGGCGAAGGTTGACCCGTCGGTGGAGCTGGCGGCGGGCGACAAGGTGAAGGCGGTCGCGGCGGCGTCGCAGTATTACGTCTGCCCGATTATCAAACTCGAACCCGATTCCCCGGACACGGAGTACACCGAATCGGAGCTTCCTGCCGTGACCATCTTCCTGAAGAAGGACATTCAGGTGGACGCGGAGTGGCTGCCGAAGAAGCAGCAGACCGACGTGACGGCGGCGAAATACTACGGCGTTGCGCTGACCAACAGCGCGAAGGTCGTGCTGGCGAAATTCAAGAAATAATCCGCGCAAGAAGGGAGGTGAACGCCGTGCTGATGACGATGGATGAACTGCGGACGCATCTGGAAACGGATGCGGATGACGCACTGCTGGCGGCGAAACTGCGCGGCTTTGAGCTGCTGATTCGCGCGTACACGAACAACAACTTCCAGCTCCGCGCCTGCCGCTGGACGGGGGACATTGTCGGGCGCACTTTCCTTGGGGATGCGCTCGTCCCCTTCTCGACGGGCGACACGGTGGAAGTCAGCTTCTCCCTGCTCAATAATGGGCTGTACACGGTCGAAAGCGCGGATGACCTCGCCTTTACGGTCGCAGAGCGCGGCTTGAAGGACGAAATCGACGTAACCGCGACGCTCGTCCGCTATCCCGACGACGTGAAGATGGGCGTCATCAACCTGCTGAAATGGGAGATGGAGAACCGCGATAAGGTCGGCGTGGCATCGGAGACGATTTCCCGCCACGCTGTCACCTACTTCGACCTGACGGGCGAAAACGCCGTCATGGGCTTCCCGCGCGCGCTGATGGGCTTCCTCACGCCGTACATCAAGGCGCGCTTCGGGCAGGGGGTGACGGCGACATGAAGGGCATCGGCGGCAACGTGACCGCGACGCTGCAAATCAGCGAAACGGAGACGAACGCCATCGGCGAACAGGTGCGCACATGGGCGGACTTGAAGACGCTGACCGGCTGGCTTGACCTGACCGGCGGCGACAGCAAGTATACCGTCTACAACGCCAAGGTGCAGGACAGCACACACGTCTTTGTGGCGGATTACACCAAGCTTCCGGCGGAGCTTGCGGCGGAGAACGGCCGCCTTGTCTGCCGGGGGAAGCGCTATGATGTGCTGCTGATTGACAATCCGATGGAGATGGGCAGCGGCTCACAGCTGGAAATCTACCTGAAATACACAGGAGGCGACAGCAATGCCGGTTGAATTTCGGGATTACAGCATGAAAGTCAGCGCGCAGATGAAGGACGCGGCAAAACGCTTCCTCATCGAGGCGGCGCACGAGGTGACCTGCCAGACCATCCGCACCACACCCACGAAGAAGACGCAGCTTCGCGGCTCATGGAGCAATTCGGTCGATGAAAGCGCCATGACCGCGCAGATTGGCAGCCCGCTGGAGGAATCATTCTGGAACGAGTTCGGCACGGGCAGCCACGCCATCCACGGCGACGGGCGCAAAGGCTGGTGGGTGTACATCGAGGGGCAGCCGCGGGGCGAGAAGAACTCGCGCGTGTACGACAGCCAGCAGGAGGCGGAGGAAGCCGTCCAGTACCTCAGGAGTCAGGGGCTTCCTGCCGTCGCCACCAATGGCGAGGACGCGCATCTGACACTCCAGAAGGCATTCGCGGCGAAACAGAACACCATCATCCGCATGGCGGAAACGATTCTTGGGGAGGAAATGAAATGACGCAGGAGGCGCTTTCCATCCTCCGCGCGGCGATGGCGGATATGCACTTGCCATACGCGCTGGGGCAGTACCGCGCAGCCCCGCTGCCGGAAACGTATTTCGTCGGGCAGTGGGTGGACGCGGAGGGCTTCACCGAGGATGGGCGCACGGACAGCACGATGACCCTGCTGGGCTACAGCCGCGCGGGTCTTGATGCCCTGCTGGCGGCATCAAAGGCGATTCAGGCGCGATTCCCGGCGTATGGCTGGACGTGCATCACGGATCGCGGGTCAGGGCTTGCAATTTCTTTCGCGGGTGCGTCGTTTTTGCCGGACATTGACGGCGCGGCACGGCGCATCAGCATCAATCTGAACATCAAAGAATGGAGTGTGGACGAAACATGAAGGAAGGCAGAAGCGGCGCAACGAGCGCCACGCCCAAGAGCATCGTATTCGGTGCAGGCACGATTCACAAGGGGCTGAAGTACGAGGGCGCGGCGTGGAATTTCACCGATTCGCTTGTCGGCGCAACGTCCGGCGGCTCGAAGGTGTCGATTAAGCCGGAAATCACGAAGGTCGAAGTGGACGGCGTGTATGTGAACACGAAGGAGCTTTCCATCAAGACCGGCGGCACGGCGACGATGGAAGTTAGCTTCATTGAGCTGACGGAGGACGTCTTGACGGCGGCGACGCTGGGCAAGAGCGCGGAGGCGACGACTGACACGCGCTTCAACCTCATCGAGGACAAGGCGGACATCGCCGTGGGCGACTACTGGGAGAACATCGCCTTTGTCGGCAAAACGCTGGATGGACGCAACATCATCGCGATTCTGGACAATGCGCTGTGCACGTCCGGCTTTGAAAACGACAACAAGAGCAAGCAAGGCACGGTCGGGACGTACACGTTCGAGTGCTATGCCGGTTTGGACGGCGACGGCGAGACGCTGCCGTGGCACATCTACTATCCGAACGACACCTACGCTGCGTAAGCGCAGACCGTCGAGGCGACGGCGTGAATCCGCGGCATAACAAACTACTAACATTAGTGGGGAAACCGAAGGAGTGCAGAGGGCGATCGCAGACTTCGTCTGTTTTCAATGCCCTCTGCCACGCCCGCAGGCGCGTTCCCTGCGAACGACAACACACTGGGGAGAGAAGCCACGCGCTTTTCTCCCCTTTTCTATCAAAAGGAGGAATCACGATGGAAAATGAAGCCTTAACCATGCGCCGCCTGTGCGCGGACGACCTCTTCACGATGATGCGCATCCTGTCCAAAATCGGCGTGAACGACCTGCGCAGCGTCATGCCGACCAAGACCGCCATCCAGCGGGTGCGCGAGGGCAGCGAGAGCGCGGAGAGCCTCGGCGTGACCGTCGCGCTGATGATTGCGGACAAGCTGCTGGCGCGCCTGCCGGACTGCAAGGCGGAAATCTACACCCTGCTGGCGGATTTGAGCGGCAAAACGCCCGCCGAAATTGCCGCGCTGGACATGGGCGTGTTCGCCGAGGCGGTATTCACCCTGATGGCAAGCGAGGATTTCCGCGATTTTTTTACGCGGCTGATGAAGCGCTTGGGGCAGACGAAGTAAAGCTGTTCGACATGCTTTACCGCCGCTATAGCGACCCGATGGCGCTGCTGACCGGGATGCTGCGGCGCGGGAAACTGGCGGACTTCATCCAGCAGTGTGTGCGGATGTACAACGAAGAGACGGAAGAGAAGCTGCTGTGGGAAGTGTGGCTGCACAAGTGCTTTGACAAGGGATTCAGCGAATTTCTGCACGAATACCGTACCCCTGCGCCGGTGGACACGCCGGACTTCACGGCAGAGGACATCCGGCACAGCTGGAATCTGCTCGACGGCTTCACACCGCCGGGAGAAGGGAGGAAAACGACGTGAGCAGTATCTTTGAACTGTTCGGCTCTATTGTGCTGGATACGAGTTGGGCAGAAAAAGCGCTTGCCAAGGTCAGCAAAGCCGGGCAGAAGGTTGGCGGTGTGCTGAGCAAGGGCTTCAAGCTGGCGGGACAAGCGGCGCTGCAAATGGGCAAAGTCATCGGCACGGGCGTTGCGGCAGGCACAGCCGCGATGGGCAAGCTCGTCAGCAGCGCCATGAGCGCCCACGCCAGCTATGAGCAGCTGGAAGGCGGCGTGAAGAAGCTCTTCGGCGACGATGCGCAGAACCTCGTGATGGAGTACGCGCGCAACGCCTACCGCACGGCGGGTCTGTCCGCCAACGAGTACATGGGCACGGTGACGAGCTTCTCCGCGAGCCTGATTTCGTCCCTGGGCAAGGATACCGTCGCCGCCGCCGCGTATGCCGACCTTGCCATCACCGACATGGCGGACAACGCGAACACCTTCGGCACCAGCATGGAGGATATTCAGAACGCCTACAAGGGGTTCTCGAAGCAAAACTACACCCTTTTGGACAACTTGAAGCTGGGCTACGGCGGCACACAAAAGGAAATGGAGCGGCTGCTGGCGGATGCGTCGAAGCTCTCCGGCGTGAAGTACGACATCAGCAGCTTCTCGGACATCATCGAAGCCATCCACGTCATCCAGGAAAGCCAGAATATTGCTGGGACGACGGCGAAAGAAGCCTCGACGACCATCTCCGGCTCTATCGGCTCGGTCAAGGCGGCGTGGGCGAACCTGCTCTCCGGCTTAGCGGACGGCAATCAGGACATTGACCAGCTTGTCGGCAATCTGTCCGACAGCGTAATGACCGCGGTGGACAACATCGTCCCGCGCTTGCAGACGATGGCGCCACGCATGGTGCAGGCGGTGCAGACGCTCGTTTCGACGCTTGCGCCACAATTGCCGGGCATCATCAACTCGGTGCTGCCTGCCATGATTGAAGCGGCGACAACGCTCATCACCGGGCTTGCGGACGTGCTGACGGATGTGATGGGCATCATCATCGACCAGCTTCCGACCATTTTCAACCAAATCGGCGGGGCAATCCAGAAACTCTTCCCTTCGCTCGTCAAGACGTTCAAGAATCTCATCGGCAAGATTGATTTCAAGGGGCTTGGACAAGCCATCGGCAGCGGGCTGAAATCCATCGTGATGAATCTACCGCAGATTCTCTCGGACATTGGGAACGCCATCAAGTGGGCGTGGGAGAATATCGCCTATCCGCTGATTCAGGGCATTTTCAAGGGCATCTTCGGAATTGATTTGCCGGACTGGGACAAGGTTGCGGAGAGCATCAGCGACTGGTGGGAGGATGTTAAGACCGCCGTCGGCGGCGCGCTGGAAATCACGTTCAAGGCAATTGGCGACGCGCTCACCTCGGCGAAAGAAGCCGTGGAGAAGTGGTGGGGAGACGTCAAGGCACTGTTCGGCAACTTGCTGACCATCGTGTTCGGGCTGGGCACTGGCGATGACCAAGAGGCAGCGAAAGAAGCCGTCACCAAATGGTGGGGAGAGATCAAGACAAAAATCGGGGGTGCGCTTTCGATTATGTGGCACTTGCTGAACCCGTTCAACATCGCAAAGCAAGTGAAGAACGCATGGGACAGGGCGACAAAGGGGCTGAGCTTGACAGTCGGATGGAAAACGGTTCAGCAGACCGTTGAAGTCCTGACGAACCCGGAAACGAATCCACTTAACCCGGACAGCCACTACCAGCAAGTCATCAGTACGCCCGAAGGACGCGGCGCAATGCGTAACGCGGGTTGGGAAGTAATCAAGAGCTTTTTTACCCATGCCGACGGCGCAGTCTTCTCCAAACCCACCCTCTTTGACACGCACAGCGGCTACCACCTCGTGGGCGAAGCCGGAGCAGAGGCCGTCGCGCCCATCGGCGTGCTGCAAGGGTACGTCAAAAGCGCGGTGGGTGAGGTCGTGGGCGCGAGCATGGAGCGCAAGCTCGACCAGATGCTTGCCGCCCTGCAAAACGGCTTCAGCGGCATGAATCAGCAGCAGATTGTGCTGGATACGGGCGTGCTTGTCGGCGCAACGGCGGGCAAGATGGACAAGCGTCTGGGGCGGATGGCACTGCGAAAGGGGCGGAACGCATGATTTACGGGGTAACGCTGGGCGGCAAGCACACCTACCGCGATTGGGGCTTGCTGCCGAAAACGCGCCCGACCATCGCACCGCCGAAGGTGCGCACAAACTATGTGGATGTGCCGGGGCTGGACGGCGCGCTTGACCTGTCCGAAGCGCTGACCGGGCGCGTGGGCTATCAGACACGGGATTTCTCGGCGGAGTTCATCGTCATTGACGCGCGGAACCGCTGGGACGCGCTCTATTCCGAAATACTGGACACCCTGCACGGGCAGCGGGTGCAAATCATCCTCGATGAAGACCCCGGCTACGCCTACACCGGGCGCGTGACCATGAACGCGTTGGAGAGCGACCGCAAGACCGCCACCATCAGCCTGAAAGCCGTCTGCGACCCGTACAAGCTGGAAATCACGGGTTCGCTGGATGACTGGCTGTGGGACACCTTCAACTTTGAGACGGGCATCATCCGCGACTACAAGGCGCTGCCGGTGGATGGCACGCTGACGCTGACGATTCCCGGCACAAGGCGGCCGTGCATCCCGACCATCACGGCAAGCAGCGCGATGACGGCGACATTCGGCGGCAAGGAGTACGCGCTGACGGCGGGCGACAACCGCATCAGCGGCATTTGCATCACCGAGGGCGACAACGTGCTGACCTTCGCCGGGAATGGCACGGTATCCATCGACTACCGAGGAGGGAGGCTGTAAATGTACACCATCTATGCGGACGACGCATTGCTGTATTCTCCGGGGGACGAGGAACTTTCCGTCCTGTCCCCCGTGCTGGAAACGCAGTGCAACGCCGCCGGAACGCTCACGTTCGTGCTGCTGCCGGAGCACCCGATGTACAGCGCGCTGCACAAAATGCGGACGCGGATTGACGTCCGGCAGGATGACGAAATCATCTGGCGCGGGCGCGTGCTGGAAACGGAAACCGACTTCTACCGTCAGAAGACTGTCACTTGCGAAGGGGAACTAACGTACCTCGTAGACAGCGTTCTGCACCCGTACAAGCTGGCGGATTACGACGGCACGGCGGCGGGGCTGTTCCGCCTGTACCTGACGCGGCACAACGAGGCGGTCAGCGAGGCGCAGCAGTTTCAAATCGGCAATGTGGACATTGAGACGCTATCCAGCGTGGAAAACACGGGCTACGCCAACACCTGGGACGAAATCAGCGACAACCTCTTAGACATTCACGGCGGCTTCCTGCGCATCCGCCACGAAGATGGCGCACGCTATCTGGACTGGACGAAGGAGAGTGGCGACACCTGCGCACAGGTCATCCGCTTCGGCGAGAATCTGCTGGACTTGTCCGAGTACGTCTCCGCGTCGGAGGTTGTGACGTGCCTGATCCCCTACGCCGGGCAGAGCGACAGCAAAATCACCATCGCGAGCGTCAACGACGGCAAGGACTACATCGAGGACGCCGCCGGAATCGCCCTCTACGGGCGCATCTGGGGCGTGACGGAGTTCGACACGAAGGACGCGAGTACCCTGCTGGAAATGGCGAAGAAGAACCTGCAAAAGCGGCTGGAAGAGACGATTACCATCACCATCAGCGCGGTGGATTTGCACCTGTTGGATGTGAATGCGGAATCGTTCCACGTCGGCAACAAGGTGCGCGTCGTCTCCCTGCCCCACGGCATCGATGCGGAATACACCTGCACGGCGATTTCCCTCGACCTCGTGAACCCCGACCAGTCCGAATACACGTTCGGCATGCCGGAAACGGGCATGGCAAGCACCACCGCCGCGACGAGCAAAGCAGTCGAAGTGGTGGACACGTCGGTGGAGTACCTGCGGCAGATTGTCAGTGATCAGAACACACACCTGCTGCTGACCGACGGGCTGATTACCGCCTACACGCAGAAAACAAACGAGAACACCGACACACTCAACACCGTGCAGACGACGCTGGACGGCATGAACGGCACATTGTCCGCCTACGTCGAGACGGTAGACAAGCACACGCAGGACATCACGACCGTCCGCGCTGACCTCGACGGCATGAACGGCACGCTGACCGCCTATGCGGAGCGTCTGGGCGACGCGGAGAGCGAAATCACGCGCGTGCAGGTGACGCTGGACGGCATCAACGGGGAATTGACGTCGAAGGTCAGCAAGGGCGACCTGATTTCGACCATCAACCAGACGGCGGGAGAGGTCAAAATCAGCGCGAGCTGTATTAACCTTGAAGGGTATGTGACGACGAGCGAATTTGAAACCGTGAGCGGCTGGGCAGACAATTTTGAGGGCGACACCATCAACTGCGTCACACTCAGTGCGTTTAAGGTCAATTCAGATGACGGCGAATTTGGAGCTTTGTCTATCGGAGATGCGCACATCTCAGACTTGACGCTGACAGGAACGGCAACCATCGGCAGCCTGACCGTCGGCGGCACTTCCGTCGCGCCGCGTACGCTGAAAATCGGCGAATCTTCCTGCACGTTTTTCGCTCCCGAAGACGCAACTTTTGAGTTGAGCGACATGCCGGGCTACGATGATGCTCTGGCTGCCGCGAAGAGTGAAGGAGCATCATCGGTACACGTTCAGGCATTGGAGATTGCCGGGCAGAATTATCATTCGTCGAGCAAATACATCGAAGTGAACTTGGACACTACGTTGAGCAACGGAAGCACAGAGGAAGGTCTACTGTCTGTCAACGCTTCCAGCGCATACAACGCAGGAGTAAGCGACGTGGCAATCTCGGAAATTACCTGCGTCGATATCAGCGTCGGGGCTGACACCGGCAGAGTTCGCGTAGTTGTAAAGCTAAGCAACGGAAAAACAAGACAGCAAGTCTTTACGCTTTCGTAAGGAGGGGGAAGCCTATGGAAACCATCACTACCAGCAAGCAAACCGTGCAAGCCATCATTGACGCGCTCTCCACGGTGGAGGTACGCGGCGCAAGCAACCTGAACGCGCTTTTGGCGTGCATTCAGGCGCTGCAAAAGACGGTGAATCAGCCGCAGGAGGAGGCGAAACAGGCGTGAGCGAAAGCACGAAGGACTTCCAGACGCTGCTGGACACCATTGCGTCGGGCGTGTATGGCAAGGACGTCAGAGGGGCGATTCATGACGCGCTGGAAGCTATGAACCAGCGCATCGGCGAGGTCAAACCGCAGACAGGCGGAAAGCAAAAGACGGTCTACTGCTGGGGCGACAGCCTGACCCAAGGCATCGGCGGCAACGTCAACGGCTGGCATCTCATCAGCTATCCACAAGTGCTGGCTGAACGATGCAATGCCGTCAACCTCGGCATCTTGTCTGACAACGTGCCGACAATCATGGCGCGAATGGGGGCGGACGCAATCGTCCTTCCAGCGTGTACAATTCCGGGCAGTTCAAGTGAAAGCGTCGTTGTTGGGAACACAACAGACGGGATGACGCTCGAAAGCGGCAGAATCGGGAAACTGCTCAAATACGGTGACTGTGGAATCAACCCCTGCTATGTAAACGATGTGCCGTGCGTGCTTTTCCGTGATTATGCAAAAGACACGTCTGATGGGCTGAGTATCCGGCTCAGGCGGCTCGACAATGGTCTGCCGGTGGTCGTATCCGCAGGAACGAAGCTCATTACCTATGGTGCGAAACACTACAAAGGAAACGGGCTGCACATCTTCTGGATGGGCGCAAACGGCGGTTATGGTTCGGATGCGGAAGGCAAAAATCTTGATTTCAGCGACTACGTTGCGCAATTGCAGAAATGCGTCGATTACGTTGCCCCGGCGGATTATCTGATTATCTATGCGAGGGAACGTAAAGGCTATGCTGCTGACGAAGCGGCGGAAGTACAGGAACTGAAGGAAACGTTTAAGGGGCATCTGATCGACTTGCTCCCCCAGCTGAACGATAGAGGACTGCTATACGGTGAAACAAACGTCTGGGACGGGACACTGGTAAAAGGTGTTCCCAAGACGTTGGATAGCGGCGACGGCTGCCATTACAGCTTCTACGGTTACATGGCAATCGGCAAGATTGTCTGGGAGTATGTCGCGCCGCGTCTGCTGAACGCATCCGAGGAAAGCGGCGGGACGGATACTCCCCCGACCGTTGAAAGCGACAGCATTGGCGAACTGGCTTATAAGCTGAAAGCGCCAAAAGTCCTCACAAATGGAAGCAAAGCAATCAATACCGGCTTCAAGCCGTTTGCCGAAGGTGCGGACACATGGACAATCGCAGTGAAATATGCCGACGGATTGACAGCCACTGACGCTTCGCAGTGGGGAACGCTGATGTTCTGTGAAGTGACAAGCAGCAAGACGCAACTGAAAGTCGCTACGCTTAATAGCAGCAAGCAGTTTCCAGAGTGCAATGTTATGTGTAACGCTGGCGGTTTCGGCATCAACGTCGAACAGATGGGTCTGGCCGTGTACAATAGCGGCTATCACACGTTTATCGTGACGAAAAACGGCGAAGACTACACCTTCTACCTTGATAATAACAAGATTTACGGCAATAAGCTGACCTATCCGCAGGCAGAAACGGGCGACAAATTGCTGTATGTCGGCGGTTGGGAAAGCGGCTGGGGCATGGTAAGCGGGACGATTATGGACATCAGAATTTACAACAAGTGCATTGACGCTAATACCGTCAGTGAACTGAATGACATTTTCGCCGCATCATAAAAACATGGGGGGACACGCATGAACCTTGACACCATCATCGTCGCTGCGATTTCCCTGCTGGGCACGCTGGCAGGCAGCTACTTCGCCAACAGCAAGACAATCGCCCTGCTGTCCTACCGCTTGGAGCAGCTGGAGCGCAAGGTGGAGAAGCACAACTCCGTCGTCGAGCGGACGTTCCAGCTGGAGAACAACGTGCAGACCGCGTTCAGCCGGATTGACGAGATTCGGGAAGCGCTGCACGAGCATCAGGAGACATAAGAAAAGCCGGGATTGCGGTGGAGGGAGAAATCCTCTGCGGCTGTCCCGGCTCTTTTTCTGATGTGGTTTTAGCACAGGTGTTTCACATTTGTTTAGGAATTACAGCGTAATATTAAAATTGCGTTGTAATTTCCGTTTATGCTGGACAGTCACTCTGGATAATGCTATAATGCAGGTGGGATGATAAAGAAGGAGGCGAGTTGTCTATGCAGTTAAGCAACTATAAGCAATGTCTTGTTGGAACGGTTCAGCTGTATAATTCAAAGCTGAAAGAGCACATTGGGGAAATGTTTGCCAAGAACAAGATTTCTTGCGACGGTGTGCAGCAAGTTGACATGTTCGACGCGCGTCCGGCCGTTAATGTGACTGACTTGAAGTTAGAAGAGCAGATTGCAAGATGTTTAACTGAAAGTGAAAAAGCAATCTGCCTCTTTGAAGATTGGGAATACGAAAAAGATTATCGCTATTCAGCCGTTTTCACAGCGGATGACTTTGAAACGGTTAAACATGCGGTGGAAGGTATTCCAACGCTGGAAGCCGAGCAAAACGAAAGCGAACGAACTGTCGGCTATGACGCACCTGAACCGCTTCCGGTGCGCCGTGAGCTGGAAGAACAGGTTATGCTGAAGTTCTGCTTCGTTTTTTCAGCTGTTCACCCGCAGAGCGGAGAAGAGATGCTTTTGAAATACCCGGTGCTTGTGGTGCTTCATCAGAAACATCAGCTGATTGAAATGCGCTTTGATGTGTTAAAGCAGTATTTCCAGACACAGCAAGGATTTTATTCAAAACTTGTTCAGAAGATACGGGCGTATCTCAAAGAAAAATTGGCAGTAGAATTGGTGCCTCTTGAAATGAACTTCATGAAAGAGACTGCCAACGATGAGGTAAAACTGATAGCAGAATACATGAATATGGCTTCGGGCGGCCGCGCCGTCTTAGAAGTCGGCGATAACGAGGAGTGGGTTCTGCCGTTTATCGGGGAATTGAAATCGCTGATTCAGGAGTATCATGCAGACCTCGAAAAAGTGCCTGCATTGGAGGATGCTTTGAATCAGTTCGTCTATGAAAAAAGTGAAATGTCCGAATTCCCGTGGATTGAACTGTTATGGCCGAACGAAATCAAGACAAGATCCGTGCGAGCCAAATTCACTTTCAACTATGGCAACAACGGGTTTGGTCTAATCCAGCATTACTATAACGCTGTTCTAATTGGAAGGGAGAGGATGGATCGTGTCATTGAACACATTAGCGCCAATAGACCGCGTGATTGCTAATTATGTAGACGACAAGACCTTGCGTACTTCCATAGAAGATTTTTTTCTGCACTATAAGAAGGGACAATGGCTCTATCCGGCCGTGTTAGTCCAGAAGTTCAGGTGTCCACTGGGCACCAGTTATCGGATTATGCACGACATGGAGAAAGAGGGCTTCTTGAAGTCTTATTATGAAATGGTGTGCCCTTGCTGCGGCTATTCAGCGCTGAAAGTGGAAGTCTTTAATCAAATTCCTGACCGCATTATCTGTGAACGCTGTGAAACGGAATTTTCTGCGATAGAAAATAGCCGAATTATTTTTCAGGTGATTCACGATGTCAGATAACATGGATTTGTATACTGCTGTTCGTGTACTGGATAGTGTTGATGATTCCAAACTGCGCAACGAGAACGTTTGCCGAATGACAGAAGAACAAATAGCGGAGTATTCCAAGCAGCTTGATTGCGTAAAAGGGCTTAATGGCGGCAACGCAACTGCAAAGGAAAAAGGTGAAGCATTGGAAATGTTGGTTCGGATGCTTCTTAAATACTCCGGAAACTTGTTTGAAGTCAAACAAAACGTTCGGACAGGCACAAATGAAATTGACATTGTGTGCGAAGCGACATCTATGGGGAAATATCTACAAAGCCGAAACTTGATTCTCAATTATCCCTCGTTTTTGGGTGAATGCAAAAACTATGGCAAGAAGGTCGGCGTTACTTACGTCGGAAAGTTTGCCTGCTTAATGCAGACAACTGCATATCGTCTGGGCATCCTGTTCTCTTATCATGGCGTTACAGGGAAAGGATGGAATGATGCACAAGGGTTGATTCGCAAGTTCTATCTGAGCAGGGAAGATGTAGAAAAACGGTTTGTCCTCGTGGATTTTTCCATTCGCGAATTTGAGTTAATTACGCAAGATGTCACATTTCTTGACATTCTGAACAGCAAAATCGAAGCGCTGCGGCTTGATACGGACTTTTCGAGATTGCTAACCGCCCATCCCGCCGCAGCAAAAATTGAACACTGCCAATAGGCAAAAGAATCAGGCAGACATAGGAAAAAAGCCGGGATTGTGAAGGAGAAAGTTCCCCTTGCCGTCCCGGCTCTTTCTTACGCCTTCCAAGTGTACGCGCATTGCTGGCAGGTACACATCGTGACGGCGACGTTCTTCGTCTTGTAGCGCTTCGGGCAAATCATGGTGATTCCTTCTTTCTTCAATGTGTAGGGGCAGCAACTGATATTATACACTGCAACATGCTTTTGCGCCATAGCAATTCTGGTATATAGCAAAAAATGCTTTTGGTTATGATTTGATTTGTTATCCTCATTGCTTTTGCAATTGCGAGCAGAAATTTGCTTTTTTCGCTTGGTCTATCGTGGCAACCATTCCAAATAGATGACCGGCAATGATGTAAAAATGTTCGACTGCGGGGAGGAATGCTCCACGAGCCGAAATCCTTGGAGATGCAAGGGTTTCGGCTTTCTGAGACTATCCCATACTTTGTGTAAACCTCGAAAGTAGTGTATAATAGAAGCACGAGAATGGAGGTTTTCATATGGCAAGAAGGAAACGCACCACGGAAGAAAATGCCCGCAGGGAAAAGATTCGTGAGCTGCTGCAGCTGGCGAACATCGGCAGCATGGACGACATCCAGAGGCTGTTCAAGGAGACGATTGCCGAATTCATGGAAAACGGCCTCGATGCGGAGCTGGACGACGAACTGGGCTACAGCAGGTACGACTACAAAAACAAGAACACAGACAACAGCCGGAACGGACACAGCAGCAAGACCCTGCGCACCAGCTTCGGCGATGTGGAGGTATCTGTCCCGCGGGACAGACAGGGGGAGTTTGAGCCGCAGCTCCTGAAGAAGAATCAGACCAGCATCAGTCAGGACATCGAGGAGAAGATCCTGTCCATGTACGCCAAAGGCATGACCACGTCGGATATTGAGACCCATATTCGGGATATCTACGGCGTAGAGGTGTCCGACACGACCGTAAGCCGTATCACGGACAAAATTCTCCCCATCGCAAAAGAATGGCAGCAGCGGCCGCTGGAAAGCATCTACGCGGTAGTTTTCATGGATGCCATCCACTATCATGTCCGCAGCGAAGGTCAAATCGTGAAGAAGGCGGTGTATATCGCCATTGGCATTGATCTGGATGGTAGGAAAGACGTTCTGGGCATGTGGATCGGTGAAAATGAAAGCGCCAAATATTGGGCAACGGTGCTAAACAGCCTGAAAAACCGGGGAATAGAGGACATTTTCATCGCCTGCACGGACAATTTAACCGGCTTTTCCGCTGCCATTGAAGCTGTTTTTCCCAAGACGGAAATTCAGAACTGCATCATCCATCAGCTCCGCAATTCCAGCAAATATGTGTCCTACAAGGACATCAAGGCGCTCATGGCAGACCTGAAGGCGGTCTACGCCGCAGTCGATGAGTCTGCTGCTTTGGACGCTCTGGATGCTTTTGCGGAGAAATGGGACAAGAAATATCCGAAGATTGCTCAGTCCTGGCGGGAGAATTGGCCGAACCTGAGCACCTACTTCAAGTACCCCCAGGAGGTGCGCCGCCTGATCTATACGACCAATGCGATCGAGGGCTTTAACCGGCAGCTCCGGAAAGTGACCAAGGCCAAATCGGTGTTCCCTACGGATGACAGTCTGCTGAAAATGCTATATCTGGCCATGACGGATATTACGAAGAAATGGACTGGCCGGCGGCAGGACTGGAGCATGATCCATGCGCAGCTGGCGGTGTTCTTCGCCGACCGTATGCCGAACTGACTGGCTGCATGCCGGGATGTCAAGTGCGAGATGAACGGAGGTTGACGTTTCCGCCCTTGACATCCCCTCGAAACGCTGTTATTTTATAAACTATGAATGAGCAAATTCCAAAAAGCATCCAAGCTTTTCTTTGAGCATAGCGCTGAAGCGCACCCTACGCCTGCAACAGACACTCTCGAAAATAGGCAAAGCCTTTTTCAAAAACGCCCCTATAATCCGGAAGCGTGCAGCAAAGGAAATGCACAAGCGAAAGAAGCAGCCACATTCTTTCGATGCCTCGCTGCTTCCGAAGCTGGCATTTATCAAAGGCGAGTTTCTGCTTGCAGTTTCTGAAAAACACCTCAATGCTCCAGCGCTTTGCATACATTTCGAGGATTTCTTGCGTGGAAAGATTCGTCTGCGTCGAGATAAACACTCGCAGTGCATCGGAATTTCCAAAGGACTTTTCCGAATAGCACAGCAAAACAACCGCTTTTTCGCAGTCGCTCACTTTGCCCTCATACCGATACGCATAGAAGCGCCGATGGCCAACGGTCACGAGGCTGACATTCGGATCATCTTTGCGGATGGCAGGGGCAAATGCTTTTGCCTGCTGTCGGATTTGGCTGGGGTAGATGATGCGGCTGGTGCGCAATGCGCCGGACAATCTCAATCTTGGAACGCGACTTGTCATACAGCACCATCGCGTAGTTCAAAGAGAGTCCATTGCAGGACAGCATCACGCCAACCGCCTGATGCCCGTAATCGTGGCACTTTTTCAAGTGCGACATGTGGTAATACGCCGCTTCAATGGGGTGCAACGCCTGTGACGAAGGCGCTGTATGCGAGGCAATCGTATCGTCCACGATGCAGAAAACGGGCTGTCCGCTTTTGCGGGATTCGTGGTAAACCGTATCAACAACCTGCTTTCTGAATGACCGCTCGACTTCGAGGCTATCCCACTTGCCGTCATTCAGAAAATGGGCAACGGAGGTTCTGTGCTTTTCGCTGAAATACTTCGTGTTGGCTATTTTCCCATGATAGCCGGGCATGAAAACCGAATGGATGATTGCCATTATGTGTTCCATGTATACATCGGACAGAATTTTTCTGAACCGCAGCTGGTTCAAACACTTGCAAATTTCTTCCGATTGCTTTACAATGTACTCATGAGACATCTCCTTTCGTGGTGGGCGTTGAGTGGTGTTGGTATCTTCATTCTACCACTATAGAGAGGAAATGTCTCTATCCTTTTGGTTCCCTTTTGGAATTTGCTCGTTTATAGTTATAAACAAGGCGGCAGCAGCTTGCGCCGCTCCCGTCTTGCATAAATTTTGCTCTATTTGCACTACGTTTTGCAGTTTACACAGAATTCGGGATTGACCTGGCTTTCTTTTTGCCCATAAGTACCGTCAAACGTACCAGTGTTGCGTTTTAGACAGCTGTCGGGAGGGGAGAGCAGCCTCGCCTCTTGGCAGCTGTTTTTTAATACTGGCAGATGAGCCGTTCCAGCTGGTCTGCGGCTTGCTGACGCATGTCGGCGTTGCTATGACCGTACACGTCTAACGTGAAAGCGACGGTTGCGTGCCCCAATGCTTCGGAAAGCGTCTTGGGGTCAACATGGCTTTGCAGGGAAAGTGTGGCGTAAGTATGACGCACATCATGGAAGCGGACTTCCGGGCGTCCCATTCGTTTCACAATCGCCTTGAAATGGACGTACAGCGTCTTGAAGCGGACAAACATACCGTTCGAGCGGGTGAAAATCATATTGTACTCGTTGTGCCAGCTGCTTCCGGCGCGCAGATGCATCTCGTTCTGCTTGCGCTTGGCTTCGCGAAGAACATTCAGGGCGGTTACAGTCAGGGTGATGGTGCGCTCTTTGCCGTTCTTTAGCGGCGTGTACATCATCTTGCCCTTGTCGGGGCCGGATGCGATGCGCATAAACTGGCGATAAATCCGAAGCGTGTGCTTCTCAAAGTGTGTAAACAGCTGATGTATCCCCAAAAGAAGACACGACAGTGCCATAATTGTCGGAATGCAAAGCAAAGCCCCCTCCAACGCATCTCCTCGCAACCGCAGGGAGAACACGCTGAAGGGGGTATTTTCAATGATCTTCATCCGGAACCACTGCCAGCGCCGTCAGCACAAACACCTCCGGTGCGCCAGCTGCTCGAAGCGCGCCCGCACATGTTTCGGTTGTCGAACCGGTGGTATACACGTCGTCAATCAGCAGAACTGGGGTCGAAATGCGCGCGGCGGCAGCAAACGCGCCGTGCAGGTTCTTCCGGCGCTGGGCGGCGTTCAGCCCCTGCTGGGTTGCGGTTTCGCGCGTGCGGATCAGCAGAGGCTGGCAGGGTAAATTGCGCCGCTGCGCAAAGGCCTCTGCCAGCAGTCGACCGTGGTCAATGCCGCGCGCGTCAAGGTGCTTCTTCGTCATCGGGACGGAGGTGACGACCGTGTCCGGCGGCAGGACAAAGGGACACGCGGATGCCATGCCGTCCGCCAGTACCTGCGCGCATTCGGCGATGCCGCTGTATTTGAGCATCAGCACCAGCTGCCGCGCAATGCCGTGGTAGCCCCACACAGCGGCGGCGTTCGGCGCAAGCGCATCACTCGGCAGGCGCAAATCATCCAGCACAGCGAGGCAGACCGGACAAATCGCGTTCGGCAGGGACAGCGCGCCGCAGGTCAGGCAGAAAACGTGCTGCGGAAACAGCGCATCATCCGCATCAGTCAAAAGGCGGGTGAAAAACGCGCGAAGAGCGGGCAAAAGCGGCATGAAAGCACCTCACTCCTTCCCCAATTCCTCCTGATGCAAATCAATGGTGACGCTCGTGCCCTCCCCAATGCGGGAGGACAGCGACACACGGCAATGGAGCATTTCGGCGGTCTGATGGACGAGGTACAGCCCCAATCCGGTGGATTTCTGCCCGCCGCGCCCGTTGTAGCCGGTATATCCCTTCTCGAACACGCGCGGCACATCCTCCGGTGCAATGCCGATGCCTGTGTCCGCCACGATAATCGCTGGGGCGCTGGTCACGCGGATGCTGACACGGCCGCGCTCGGTGTACTTGACAGCGTTGGACAGCAGCTGGTGGAGAATGAACAGCAGCCATTTGCTGCCCGTCAAGGCGCTTTCGGCGGTCGGCTCGTACTGCAGGCGCAGCTTCTTGCGGATGAGCAGGGGCGCAAAGTCGCGAATCGCCTGCCGAATGAGCGGGTCAAGCGGCACACGCGTCAGCACAAGGTCTTTCGTCGGATTGCCCAACCGCGCGTAGCTTAACGCCATCGTGACGTACTGCTCCATTTGGAACAGTTCAGCCAGCATGGCGCGGTTCTCCGGCGTGTCCTCGCTCTGCAATTGCAGGCGCATCACCGACAGTGGCGTTTTGATTTGGTGTACCCAAGCGGTGAAGTAGTCCGTGCTGTCCTGCCGATAGACTGCCAAGTCCGACTGCGCGGCGCGGATGTCGTGCAGCAGCCGCTGCATAATCGCCTGATCATCCGCTTCAGACAGTGTGCGCGGCGACGGCAGTTCATCCAGCAGAAGATGCGGCGCATTCAGCACATGCGCACGCGCCTGATGCGCCCGGCGATAACGCACAAAGCCCCAAATCAGCGCAATCAGCCCCATTACCGCGCATAGCGCCGATGCGTACGCGACCGGTTCGGTCGGCAGATGATACAGCGAGAGCACCAGCGCAAATGTGCCCGCGAACAGCGCCAGCAGCCCCGCCAGCGGCAAATGCTCCCGCAGATAGCGCCGAATCATACGCTGCCCTCCTGATTCACGGCATACCCGCTGCCTACCTTCGTGACGATGAAACCCGGCAGTCCCGCTGCGCTAAGTTTCTTCCGCAGGCGGTTGACATTGACGGTCAGTGTGTTTTCCTCAACGTACTCGTCCATCTGCCACAGACGGGTCATCAGTGTTTCGCGGCTGACGATGCGCCCGCGCTGCTCCATGAGTGTGCGGAGGATAATCAGTTCATTGCGTGTCAAGGGGATGCTCTGCCCATGGATGGAGAGGGCAGCACTGTCCAAATCCAGCACGGCCTCCCCGCAGGCGAGGATATTGCCTGTAGCCGGCATGTCATACGCACGGCGCAGGACGGCATTCACCTTTGCTGCCAGCACAGCTGGGTCAACGGGTTTGGCAATGAAGTCGTCACCGCCCATGTTCATCGCCATGACGATGTTGAGGTTATCCGATGCGCTGGAAAGGTAGACAATTGGCACGCTGGTGATGCGGCGCAGCTCCTGCGTCCAGTGATGACCGTTGAAGAAGGGGAGCATCAAATCCATCAGTACGATCTGCGGCTTCCACTCGGCGAACTCCTCCGTCACATGGCGGAAATCGCGGACTTTCTGCACCTCGTGTCCCCACGCGGTCAGCACCTGCGTGATGGCATCAGCCAAGGCAGCGTCGTCTTCGACTAATAGGATGCGGTACATGCGAGTCATCTCCCTGATGATGTAGTTTGGTGTTGGTGTGGTCTGTTTTCGTACCCGTCAGTCGCTTTTCTCCGCACTTTCGCCCGCCAGCGCATCGAGAATTGCCTGCAGCCGCTTCTCGCCGATGCCCTTGACATTCCGCAGCTCCTCCGGATACACGAACGCGCCGTGTTCCTCCCGGTATGCCACAATCCGCTCCGACAGCACAGTACCGATACCCGGCAGGGCATCCAATGCGGCAGCGTCGCCGGTGTTCAGAATGGAATCCGGCGGAAGTGTCGCTCTTGGCACAGCGGTTGTTTCTGCTGCTGGCACTATCAGCGGATTCGTCGATTCGTCATCCAGCGAGTCAGTGATTTTCGTTTGCAGCTCTGCTCCGATGCCCTGGACGTTCCGCAAATCTTCCGGGTACACGAATGCGCCGTGTTCCTCCCGGTATGTGATAATCCGCTCCGACAGCACAGTACCGATACCCGGCAGGGCGTCCAATGCGGCAGCGTCGCCGGTGTTCAGAATAGAATCTGCCGGAAGTGTCGGCA
>ENA-UONS01000270-UONS01000270.1-human-gut-metagenome-genome-assembly--contig:-CS19-NODE-270-length-64110-cov-11.847053_pt1 | contig 64110 bp, 64 predicted proteins | sample MGYA00242458_ERZ724005 | MGnify/ENA metagenome assembly ERZ724005
TATGTGTATTTGGAATTTCTCATTTTGGCTTGTACTATTTATATTCTAGCACCACATCCTCATGTCCTCCTCTTATAGTCCCACATTACATTATTGTTCTAAATTCCCTATTCCATCATCACCAGCACCGTCGCTTTTATTGTATCCATTCGTTACCAATACACAGCGTTTTCGCAACTGATATTCCTAAGCGGGGCATTTCCAAGTGCGCCCTTAACGGAGGCGAGATCCACTGCTTACGAAGACTTAATCGTGAAGGCTCTCCTGAACGATTTAGTCGTAGTTAACAGTTAGCTCGCCGCAGTGTTGCACCGCCCCGCGTGGAATATCAGCTGCGAAAGTGCGTCCGGGTAACCGCGCCTCCCGATACAACAAAAGGGACTGCAAAACAGTCCCTTTTCCAACTACCCAAGTTCATATTTTACATGAAGTTGTTAGGTATAAACATAATAATATCCGGTACATAAGTAACCAGGAACAACAGCCCGATCATAATAAGTACCATCGGCAAAATCTCCCGTATGACACCCTTGATCTTCGTTTTTCCAAGTCCCGAAACAATAAACAACAGCATACCAAATGGCGGTGTGGAAAGACCGATCATCATGTTCAGGCAGATTACAACGCCGAAATGAACAAGGTCAATACCCATAGCCTGTACCAACGGAAGAACCATTGGTACGAATACCAGCTGGATAGTACTTACATCAAGTACACAGCCAAGAAGCAGGAATACGATGTTTACGATAAACAGGAAAATGTATTTGTTATCTGTGATTCCCATAACCAGGCTTGCAACAACTCTCGGAACCTGCTCCAGAGAGATGATGTAAGAGAACAGCATGGAAGTTCCGCAAAGGAGAGCCAGTGTAGCTGTGTTTGCAGCGGATTTCTTGATGATACCCCAAAGCTTTTTCCATCCCAGTGTTTTGTAAATCAGTGCTGAGATGATCAGTGCGTATGCAGAAGCAACAGCACCAGCCTCTGTAGGAGTACAGATACCGGAATAAATTCCGCCAAGAAGGATTACAACTGTAAACAGCGCCGGAAGAGCCTGCACGGTAGCCTTCAGGAACTCTCTCTTACTCATGACCACACCAGCCGGATAATTTCTCTTATGAGAAATAAACGCAACATAGATCATAAGAAGAATGGCAAGTAAAACGCCAGGAACCATACCGCCCATGAACAGCTTACCAATGGAAGCGCCAGATAACATAGCGTAAATAACCATCGGAATACTTGGCGGGAAAATCGGTCCTACAGTTGCGGAAGCGGCTGTGATAGCACAGCTGAACTCTGCATCGTAACCCTCTTTTTTCATCTGGTCGATCTCCATCAGACCAATGCCGGAAGCATCTGCGATAGCAGAACCGGTCATGCCGGAGAAAATAAGGGAAATAAATACGTTAACCTGTGCTGTACCACCTTTTAATCTTCCAAGAAGACCATTACAGAAAGAGAACAGCTTGTCTGTTACCTCACCTTCATTCAGCACGTTTGCCATGAAAATAAACAGCGGCGCTGCAAGCATGGTATAGTTTGCAAACATGTTACCAGTGATAACGGTAAATACCTGGCCCAGTTTGTCCGGAGCTGCAAGCAGAAAATATGTAATAGAAGCTGCAAGCATGGAGAAAGAAACAGGCATACGGATTATGAAGCAGATAGCCATAACCACAAACAACATAATAATCGGCATACTCATGATTCTTTTCCTCCTTCCTTGTATTCTTTAAATGCATTTCTGATATTGATACAGGTTCTGACAATGATCTCAGCCAGCATATACATAAATGGTGCAAAAACAACTGTATATGGAAGCTTCAGAACTCCTGTCACCATTTTCTTTCCAACCATGGACTGGAAACACGGTACAAAACAGGTTACCAGCAGGATTAAAAGAAATGTATTGTAAACTACTTTAAAAATAAACTGGGTACGAGGTTTTACAGCATCGTAAACCAGACCAAATACTACGTGTTCATCAGCCTCCATTGCCTTACCAACGCCGAAGAACATGGTCCACATGTAACCCAGAACAGATACCTCATAACTCCATGTTACAGGGGTTTTGAAAAAATATCTGGATACGATCGTTACCATAAAGGTAAGGAAAATTACCAAAAACGTAATGTTTGGGATAAAAACGCCAAGAAAATCGACGATCTTTTTCCCGATCTTTTTGAAATTATCCACAGTTTCCTCTCCTCTCAGATTCACTTTTCTGCCATCGGTTTGTTCCCTTTTGCAGACACTACTGCAAAAGGTTTCACCTGTGCAGACAGGCAAAAAATCTGTTCTTTGTTAAAAAGCCCAGGCCGTACACACAGCCTGGGACTTTTCTTTGTTATAAGTCAGACAGATGTCTCAAGTTTTGCTGTCAATTCATAGCTAATCACTATGTCTTGCCTGTTGTCACGACAATTCAGTTTACTCTTCTGCGGTTGTTGTATCAGCCATAGCCTGGATTTCGTTGTAAAGATCCATATCCCAGTCTTTGATCATATCTTCGTTTTCCATATACTTAGCCTGAACTTTTTCTTTAAACTCGTTGATGTCAGGATATGTAACAGTAAGTCCCTGCTCCTCAAAGAATTTGATCAGTTCAGCTTCTCTGTCAAGTCTTGCTGTATCGTTTACGTCTCTTGCATATTCCATAGCCTCAGTAACAGCTTCCTGCTGAGCCTCTGTCATGCTGTTCCATGTGTCACCGTTGATACATGGCATGATGGAATCAACAACGTGGTTTGTGATTGCGATGTATTTTGTTACTTCATAGAATTTTGCACTCTCGATACTTGGAAGCGGGTTATCCTGTGCATCTACAGCGCCAGTCTGAAGTGCAGTATACAGCTCACTGAAGGAAAGTGGTGTCGGGTTTGCACCAAGTGCCTCACCAAGGAACAGCCATGCTTCAGAGTTCGGCATACGGAGAAGTAATCCGTTCATGTCATCGTAGCTGTTGATCTCTTTCTCTCTTGTGTTGATTACACGGCTTCCAAGATAGAAGCTGGAAAGAGGTTTGATGTTCAGTGTCTCTTCAATCTGTGGACGGATCTTGTTAAGTCCGATGTCACCGTTGAGAACGCTTGTCATATGCTCATAGGAGCTGAACAGATATCCGGAAGCAAACATGCTGTAGGACGGAATCTGTGTTGCAATTGTCGGGAAGGAAATATATGCCAGATCTGCATCTCCGTTAAGAAGAGCATCGAACTCGTTCTCAGAAGAGAACAGAGAACCGTTGTCGTAGCATTTACATGTTACGGAACCACCGGATAATTCCTCTACTTTATCTGCAAACTCATACATAGCCTCTGTATGGGAGTCACCGCTTACAGATACTGATGTAAAGATCAGCTCTACTGCCGGGTCATTTGCTGCTGCAGCATCTGCTGCCTGTACACTGATGCTTCCTGTTAACAGCATTGTTGCTGCCATAGCTGTTGATAATACTGCTGCCATTAATCTTTTTTTCATTCTCTCATCCTCCTGATTTTTACACACTATGTGTTTTTGTTTCCCTTTTTTCACGTATATTTGTAACCCCAATTACAAATCTTAAGAAATACCTTTCAGCCGGCCTTCCTGCCCTTCTGACAAGAAGTAACCTTTATCCCCGGCCCTTTCAATACCTTTCGCATCTGCCTCACGGTCCCCACCGTTCCGGCAGTTATCTCTGATTACTTTCCAAAAAAGCTCTTGCGGAAGGTCTCTGTGATCGCACAGAACTCTTCAATTTCTAATTTCTTGCTTCCTGTAAGAAGCTTATAATCCTGTCTTCTTGACTGAAGTGTCATCGGCACACCTACCAGATTCATATGGTATTTGCTGTTTACCGGATATACCTGGCACTCAACCATGGAAGCAGCACCAAGGAAGTTCATAAGCTCCTGTGCTTTCTCCGGCTGCTCTTTATAGTTCTTGCAAAGCCATACATAAAGATCCGGATGGAAGTTTGCCATAACTCCTGAGTATCCTGCACATCCCATTTCCATGCTGCGAAGAAGTGTTGCTGCATTTGCATTAAAAATCTTTAATCCGGTGCCCTCAACTGCTTTGCATTTTGCTTCCAGCTGATCAAGATCACAGCAGGTGTCTTTCAGGAATGCAAATTTCTCAGTCTCTGCACACCATTTCAGAAGCTCTGGTGAAAGAAGTCTCTTGTATGGTGCCGGGCACTCATAAACACCGAACATATCTCCATCAATGTGATCCAGAAGATATTCAATATTTTTCTTAGCTACATCTTCGCTCTCGTTCTCTTTTGCAAACTGATTGGAAATGAAAACATATGCATCTACACCGGCATCGATTACAGTCTGAGCTTCGCGGATCTGATCCTCTACCTTCTCAGCGCAATGTCCGGAAGCAATTACTCCCATGTGCTTTGGTGTATTATTGATAATAAATTTTGCAAGCTCCACTCTCTCCTGTGGGCTCAGCTCAAACATTTCACTGGACTGACATACTGCGAAGATTCCGTCAACACCGTTCTTGTCATACCACTCAATGATTCGAAGGACTGCATCATAGTCGATCCTGTTGTCCTCTGTAAAAGGTGTGATCATAACCGGCCATACGCCGCCTGCAATTGTTTTTTTCATGCTCTTCTCCCTCTTGATGTTTACTTGTTGCTGTTCACCGGTAACGTTCCGCGATGTGTTTTTATGAACGGAATGAACAACAACATTTACTATCCACTGCAACCGCGCAATTGCTTTTCAACTGTGACTATATTATAATATAAATAATTTAAAATTGCTTTCAGCAAAATATTTAGTACTATTTTATAACTTTGTACGAAAAAGAATACAAACCAGCAAAACATAGTGCGGTAAACAAAACAGAGTTACGGTTCACTTCGTTCACAGTAACACACTTCGCGGAACGTTACCAGTGAACAGTAGTAAAACAGACTGCAACACAATAATTCACGGACATAAGAAGAGGCGACTTGAATGGAACAGGAAATATTTGACGATTACATATGGAACGAACATAAAAAAATATTAACAGCAGATAAACATAAGATCCCGGGGCTTAGAAATCTTTCTCATTTTACACCTATGGCACCTGGCGTTCCGGTTCCTCTGCATTATCACTCTGATATCATCGAGCTTCATTTCATGGTGAAAGGCCAGCGCAAGACTTACGTTATGAAAGGCGGCGTCCGCACCAGCTACTGTGCTACCGGAAATAACCTTTTTATCACCAGACCTTATGAGCTTCATACTACAGGACATATTGCCCAGAACCGCTGCGAATTTTTTGCAATGCAGCTGGATCTGAAGGAGCACGATAATTTCCTTGGTCTGAACCAGCATTACAGCAATATTTTGTGCCATCGGCTTCTGAATATGGATCAGCACCTGTACCATGTAGGCAGTTCCCAGATTTCCATGCTGCGCACTGCTTTTAACCTGATTTCTTACGGAACAGAAGGCGACTCCATTGCCGGTGTCCAGTATCTGACCTGTGTACTTGCCAGTCTGAACTACCTGACTGCAGTTCCAGCCCAGGAAGAGATCAATGAACAGCTGAACAGTGACATCGGACATGCGCTGAAATACATTGAACAGAATATTGAAAACCCCATTACACTTCAGGAGCTTGCCCAGGCATCCAACTATTCTCTATCCCGTTTTAAAGCCAAATTTAAAGAAGAACTGGGAATTACTCCTGCTGAATACATTACCCTCCAGAAAATGGATCGGACACAGATGCTTCTGAAGACTACAGATGATTCCATTACAGATATTGCTTACCAGCTGGGCTTTTCTTCCAGCAATTACTTCTGCTCTGTTTTCAAAAAAACCCTGAGCTACAGCCCGGCGGCATACCGCAAAAGTTTTTCCCAGTCATAGAAAATGCTGCAAAATCATTGCAAAAATGATTTTGCAGCATTTTTTTATTCCGCGTCCAGAGCGTGTTTGAAAATCATTCCCGCAATCTGCGCGCCCTGCTTTGCTGTATATTTTTCCCGGATTCAGCTGCAGCAGCTGAATCCGGGCTCAATACCCTTACTATTCTGGCTTTGCAATATCACCTGTTTAATTGATTGCAAAGGTCTGCTGTGTATCATAAAATCCGTCCTGATACATGACGTAGATTTCATAATTATCTGCATTCATTCCCTGAAGAGGCACCGGGATATTTTCATAGAAATCCAGAAATGTTTCCATATGCAGACGAACCTCTGTTGTATCATAAACATAGGTATTCTTCGCCCCTTTAAAAATGATCTGGGAAATCTGATGATCATAGGTCCCTATATAGAGCACTTTTCCAGTGATGTTATATGTCAGGGTATCTGCCGGAAGCACCTGATCCGGTTTCTTGTTCCACAGCCATTTCCAGGTCTTCACCGGCTGCCACAATTCTCCTTTGATATAATTCTCATCCAGCTCCATAGGACTTGCAAGATCGTTGTAATCAATCCGCATTTCCTCTGCACGGTAAAAGGTTTTCTTAAGACAATACTGATTCAGGACCTTCTCTGTATCGTAGTCAAACTCGTAGGTCATTCCCTTCCAGCCGTTTTCTGCATTTGCCACATGACCGCACATTCCGAAGAAATGATTGCTGTCAGCCTCATAAATCGCTGCGGATGTAATCTTGGACCATACCGTAGGAATCTTCTTAATCTGCTTCACAGTACCTTCTGCCTCATTTACAGAATATACCAGCAGGTAGGATTCCTCTGTCTTGTCATAATAGTCGATGTCTTTCTTCCTTCTCCACAGGAAATGGTTATCAAACATGGTGATTTCTATAGTCTGGTCATCGCCATCCAGATCTGTATCGATCTGATATGCTGTATGCTGCTGGAACTGATAAATGAAATCACCATCTGCTTTCAGCACATATTTTTCATAGTCTGTGCCTTCCCAGAATCTTGGATCGCAAAGAATCCACTGGATTTCCTTGGTTGTCCAGTTTACCTTGATCACAGATTCCAGATTGCGGACACTGAGCAGAATAGTATCTGTCTCCGGCTGATAGGAAACCGTATTAATATGAGCCCAGTCAACCAGATTCTCGTATTTACATTTAATAATATCCTGAAGTTTCAGCTCATTTACCACCGCACCTGTCTGCCGGTCGATTTCCTCAACTTTATCTTCACAGTGGCTCTGCATGGAGCTTGTAAGCACCAGAAGATTTCCGCCTGGCTCCTTCTCAATTACCTCATGATGACTTCCCCCGGAAAGATAATACATGTTGTAAGCTCTTCCCAGATAATCCAGCTCATAAAGATTGGTAGACTGAGGCTTCTCCAGGTTCGGAACATATCCGGCAGTATCCTGCCAGATCATTCTGCAGTTGGAAAGCATGTAAAGGCCATAATTTCCAGTCTCTTTGTTCATATACCAGCGAATATCTCCCATGCAGTCATATGCAAAAGGAAGATGAGTGCGCTGTCCGTAAACCATGGTCAGATCATATGCAGATTCTCCACTGGTCTCCACAGGTTCGATCACATCCGTAAGAGACTCTGGCAAAGCTTCTGTTGTAATGGTGATCTCCTGGGAATCCTTCACTCTGCCGGAATCATCCAGAAGTTCCAGTACTACTGTATTATCCTCTCCCGGATAAAGACCGATAATGGGCACTCTGTGTGAACTGGCCGCATCTATCTCTCCGCTGATGTCTGCTGCTGCAGTTTTTCCTTTCACAGTAAAGCGCACTCCATACTCTTCTTCTGTGTCAAAAAGTACTACTGCAGTTAATGGGGAAATCTGATATGGGTTGAGAATAACCATGGGATCATCCCATGTATATCCATTTTCCTGCTCTGCCTGCAGCTGTTGGTCAATCTCATAGGAGGTTGCCACCAATGTTTTCGTCTGAGGGATTTCTGTCTGGATATCATTCGCGGAATCATCGTTTTCCTGAATGGAAATCGTGTCATCCACATCCATGGTAACATTCAGCTTTTGACCGTAATAGCCATATTTTTTCTTCCGTTTTTCTTTTACAGAATAGGGAATTTCCTGATTGGTAAGTTTCATGTAAGTATTATAAATTCCCCGCCGCTTTTTCCAGCAAAGGCCTGCAAACAATGCAAGCAGCACCAGAAACAGAAGCAGAATGGTGATTTTTTTCTTTTTGCTCCATTTTTTCATACTGTAAGCTCCTCAAATTTTTGTCGTTATGTCCGTACAGGCTGCAAAGCCTGTAACGTCAAAATGGGTTCAAGGCTCTTGAACCCATTTTGACAAATTATATACTTATGCCTGACTGTATATATATCCCGTATTATAAAGAACACCGTCCAGTTCCAGGTAAATATCCCATTCCTGACCTTCCAGCCCGTCAACTGCCGTCCAGCCCTTAACTGTAACATTTGTTCCGTCATCTCCTTCAGAAGGAGTCTGTGTCAGCTGATAAGCTCTCTGGGACTCACCGCTTATCAGGATCATCTTTCCAGCCAGCAGATCTGCTGCTGCGGTCTGGGTCTGGAAGCTTCCGTTCACACTGATCTTGCTTCCATCCAGCAGGAAATTCCAGCCATCTGGCAAAGCCTCTGCAGTACTCACATCAATGCTGCTTTCCTCATAACTTGTCTCTCCAAGAGAACCAAGCACCTCCGGAACTGCGGATGGATCATATTTTCCTTCTGTATAAAGGGGCATGCGGAAAGAACGATAGGTCAGCGCATTATAAGTGTCACCGGAGATCGTCAGTTCAAAGCTCAGCTCTCCATTATCTACCTGATCGATATGTGTGGTCTTGGTCAGTCCCTGTACAAACATATCTTTCGGGTAATAATCACTGCGGTTTTCTTCATCGCTATGCAGGTGGGAGCCAGCTGTGATCCACAGATGATCCTGTGTTCCATCCAGGGAAACCACACCGGAAATCCAGTCCGAATACCAGTCGGCGCCTCGCTCTTTACCATACTCAGTTACCTGGGAAACGGTCATGTTCTCTGTATCAATCTGATAAACAACCGCACGGGAATATACGTTATCACCACTTACACGGTTATCGCCATCCACACGTTTTACCTTGGCAGTACCATTGTCAAAAAGAGCAATATCTCCATTATCCAGAATGGAAACATTATGCTGTGCATAGAACCATTCGAAATCTTCTCCCTCCGGAGTAAAGAAGTAAGACGGATCCACACCATCCCAGCCTGTAGGATCTCCAAGGATCCATGCCAGGGATTTGTCCTCTTTATTTACTGCTACAATGGCATCTTTGTGTCTTGCAGAAAGAAGAACCAGATCATTCTCTGCATCATAGGCAAGACCATTATTATGGAACCAGTCAGCTTCCTCACTTCCGTCTGAATCCATAGAAGCAGACTGTCCATCTTCCTGGCTGATGAGATCTTTCATGTCAAGCTCCCATACAACAGCACCGGTCTCACGGTCAATTTCTACCACGTAGTCCTCAACTGTGCTTAAGTCCGGGCTGTCAGAAGCCACCAGGAGATTGCCATCCGGAAGCTCCACGAAATCGTGATGCTGGCCACCAGGAATCATGTATTCGCGGTAAATTTTTCCCAGAAGGTCGACTTCGATCATTCCTTCTTTATAATAGCTGCTCTTCAGCACATAGGATGCAGGCATGAGAAGATGACCGTTCTCCAGCTGGTGAACTCCGAGAGTTCCGCCAATATTGGTAAAGAATCTGATATCTCCGGCCGCATCTACTCCATACAGGGTTCCCATAGTGGAGCAGACAAAAGTCAGGTTCGAATAATCGTAACTTGCCTCGCTTTTCATCTCTGTCTGGATTGTACCGTAATCAACACCTATATCTTCTGTGGTTACTTCAAAGGTAGCAGAAGTCCCATCATCCAGAGTGATTACAACCTCTGTGGTATCATTGTTGTAAAGACCATAAATCGGGACGATATGCTCCGTTGCCTCCTCAAAAGTTCCCGTCACATCGTTCTCTGCGGATTTCCCTTTCACAGTAACAGTTCCGCCGCAGGCTTCCTCTGTGGAAAAAACGGCAACTGCACTTAAAGGGGACATTCCATATGGATTGACTACAATCAGAGCCTCATCAAGACTGTAGCCGTTTGATGCCTCCTGAAGAAGTGCTTCATCAACAGCAGTCTGCTGTGCAAACCGGTCAGTTACTTCCAAGGCTGTCGCCTGGGACTGGGTATCTGCTGTTTCTGCTGCCTCGGAATCTGCATTCTCTGCATCCTCGGCAGTTTCTGTTTCCGGCTCATCTGTTTCTGTCTCTGCTGTAGTTTCTTCCTCTGCTGTAGTTTCTGTTTCTGCTGCAACTGTAGTAATAGAACCCGCTGTCATTGTCATCATTACAAGTATTGCAGCCAGTTCCCGATATCTTTTATTCTTCATGCCAGCCTCCTGTGCAATTTTATGATTTCTCAAACACGATCTAATACAAAATCCGCATTTTCATACCACCGTCATGGCAGCTGACGGATTGTCTGCATTTTTTATCATCCTTATAATGCGCAGTGATATTCCTCTGCCTCAAATGGATAGCTAAGCTCCAGACCTTCTGCATTCTCGTCAATCTCAAATGCGATCCAGCCCTCGTTGGAACCGAAATTCAAAGTGGTTCCTGCCATACGTGTCATACCAAGCTCTGAAATGAATTCATCATCCATTCTGCTGTATTCATTTCCTTCACTGTCAGTCAGCTTCAGATTCGCCCAGTCCAAAGTCTCCTTGCTGCCGTCTTTCTCGATCTTCAGCTTAATCATACAGAAAGTCTTGCCTGCGTCAGCCTCTTTCTTGTAGTCGCTTGTCTCCACACCTGTATAGCCAAGTTCTACGCTTACATTCTCAAGAGAGGAATTGATCTCCACATCTTCTACTGTAATATTCCATCCTGCTGCAGAAACAACCTCGCCGTATGCATCACTGTTTGCAGTCTGGGCTGCTGTACCAGCAGAACTTCCTGCTGCTTCTGTCTCCTTGCTGTCGGCCACCTCTGCACTGTCTGTTTCTGTTGAATCACTACTTGCAGAATCCTCACCTGTACTCTCTGCTTCTGCAGCTGTGTCATCTACCTCTGCACTGTCTTCTTCAGCGGAATCAGTACTTGCAGAATCTTCACTTGTATCTTCTGCTTCCGTGCTGTCAGTCTCTTCCTTGGCATCAGCATTGTCTGCGGCAGCTTCTGTCTTGGTATTCTCTTCCGTCTTTGTATCATTTGTGCCACCACAACCAGCCATTAAACCAGCCACCAGAACGGCTCCCATTACCTGTAATAAAACTTTTTTCTTCATTTTTTTTTACTCCCTTTATTTTTCTGGTATAACTTCATTTACCTGGAGCATGTTTGAAATAAATATTCTGCCGAATGTGCCGGAATCATTTTTCAAACACGCTCTGGTCGTGTTATCAACTATTATAACATAGTTCCGCAATAAAGCAGAAACACTTTCTTAATATTGCCTGTAAAAATTTAAAGTTTTACTATTTCCACCATTCACAGCAACACGCTTCGCAGAATGTTACCAGTGAACAGCAGCATTAAATCACTTAATTTTTATATTTTGTTCCAAATCATAAAATTCGTTCTGATATACAACATAAATCTCATAATCATCTGCTTCCATTCCCTGCAGCGGTACCGGAATATTCTCATAGAACTTCAGGTAAGATTTCGTATGAAGACGGATGTCTGTAGTGTCATACACATAAGTATTTTTCTTTCCATGAAAAATAATCTGGGAAATCTGGTGATCATAAGCGCCTGCATAAAGCACCTGTCCGGTAAGATGTAATGTAATCTCGCCGTCTTCCAGTACCTGTTCCGGCTTCTTCTGCCAGAAGAACCAGGTCGCTTTTACAGGCTGATATAATTCCCCCATGATATAGTTGTCTTTTATTTCCATAGCTGCTGCCAGATCATTCCAGTCAATTTTCATCTCTGATGCACGGTAATAATAGCTTTTGATGCTGAACTGATTGATCAGCTCTTCTGTATCATAGTCAAACTCATAGTTCATTCCTCTTCGTTTATCTTCAGAATCCTTCACATGACCGCACATGCCGAAAATATGATTACTGTCAGCATCATAAATAGCAGAAGAAGTAATGGTAGACCATACAGTAGGAATCTTTTTAATCTGCTTTACTGTCTTTTCTGCTTCATTTACAGCATAAACCAACAGATAAGATTCTTTTTCACCATCAAAGTATTGCAATACATCGGACTTTCGTACTTTTACATAATGATTATCAAACATACTGACTTCTATTGTCTGGTCATCTCCATCCAGATCTGTTTCCATCTGGTAGGCAGTATGCTGCTGGAACTGATAAACAAAATCTCCTTCCGGCTGAAGCACATATTTCTCATATTCTGTGCCTTCCCAGAATCTCGGATCGCAGAGTATCCACTGGATTTCCTTTGTCGTCCAGTTCAATTTGACTACAGATTCCAGATTTCGCGGACTGATCACAATGGTATCTGTCTCCGGCTGATAAGACACGGTGTTTAAATGAGTCCAGTCAACCCGGTCCTCATATTTCCCTCCAAAAATATCTTCCATTATCAGTTCATTTACAACTTCTCCGGTCTGTCTGTCAATTTCCTGGATTTTATCCTCAATGTGACCTTCCAGGGAACTAGTCAGGACAAGAAGATTTCCGTCAGGCTCTTTTTCGATCACTTCATGGTGGTTTCCACCCGCCACATAGTACATGGTGTAGGCGCGTCCCAGATAATCCATCTCATAGAGATTGGTTGTCTGCGGTTTGTCCTGGGATGGCATAAAAGCTTCATTGGAAGCAACTATCATCCTGTTATTTGACAGCATGTAAATTCCAGAAGTAAATTCTCCGCTCATGTACCAACGGATATCTCCCATACAGTCATAAGCAAATGGAAAAGTTGTCCGCTGTCCATATACCATAGTCAGTTCAAATGCAGATTCACCGCTTGTTTTCACCGGTTTCACAGCATCATCCAGTTTATCCGGAAGTTCATCCGTTGTAATAGTGATTTCCTGGGAATCTGTAACCTTGCCTGATTTATCCAGAAGCTCCAGAACAACTGTATTTTCCATTGCCGGATAAAGACCGATCACCGGAATCCTGTGCGAAACGGCAGCTTCCACTTCTCCACTGATATCTGCGGCTTCCGTTTTTCCCTTAACCGTAAAACGCACCGCACACTCTTCTTTTGTATCGAAAATAACCACCGCTGTCAATGGGGAAGCCTGATAAGGATTCTGGATCACCATAGGCGCTTCCCAGCTGTATCCATTCTCCAGCTCGGTCTGCAGCTGCTGGTCAATTTCATAAGAGGAGGCTATACGTGAGGGTTCTTTTGGAATATCTGTTTCAATCTCATTTGCAGAATCGTCATTTTCAGTTATGTAAACCGAATTTTCCAGATTCATGGAAGCATTCAATTCCTGGTCATAATATCCATATTGTTTCATTCTTTTTTCCTGGACAGAATAAGGAATCTCCTGACCCGTAAGCTTCATATATGTATTATAGATTCCACGGCGCTTTTTCCAGCATAGAGCGGCAAACAGCACAGCTAAAATTAAAAATATAATAAATACTGCAATTTTTGTATTTTTATTCCATTTACTCATTTTCCCAACTCCCTGATTTCAGGAAACTGAAGCCAGAACAGCACTCCGTTCTCCATATTTTGGACTCCGCAGCTTCCTTTATGTTTATCCACGATCTTTCGGACCACAAAAAGTCCAAGCCCTATGTTACGGACTTCATTCTCGGACGTGACTGGTTTCTTCTTCTGGGAAGTTGTGTAAAAGCTGTCCCAGATATGCTCCATCTGCTCTTCTTTAATCCGCTCTCCATCGTTGTAGACTTCCATGCGTATCTGTTTTTTCTCTTTCTTCAGAGTGATCCGGATCCGCTTTCCCTGCTCTGTGTGCTGAAACGCATTCATCAGATAATTGTTTACTGCTCTTTCCAGATACATGCGGTTTCCATATGTGAAACAGTTCTTTTCGATTTCCTGTTCCACTTTGATCTCGTTTTTGCGGAACATGGCATCATATCGAAGGAGCAGATATTCTGTCATTTCTGATACATTCACCCGGCTCATTTCCATGGAACTCATCTGATTGTCCAACATGGAAAAATCAAGGAGTTCTCCTACCATTCTGGACATTTTGTCCAGCTCCTCATGAATGGAAGAATAATAGTAGGAACGATCAATCTTATCTCCTGCGATTTCCAGCATTTCCACCTGGCTGGACACTACTGCAAGAGGTGTTTTTAATTCATGGGAAATATTCGCCACAAATTCTCTCTGGCTTTCCAGAAGCTGATAGTCAGACTGCTTTGCTTTTTCCTCAGCACTTGCTTTACTCATTTTTTCCAGGAAACAGCTTAATCCCACCATCAGAAGCAAAACAATCGCCAGATATAATCTGGTTCCCTCAATCACTTCCAGAACTGACTGAACATCTTTCCGCAGGTAAACATAGAATGTATGTCCATCCTGTATAATCTTCCCACGAAACATCAGAATATGCCTGGATTCCATGCGACGCTGTTCCAGAGTTCCTTCTTCTGTGTACTGGGCAATTTTGTTTTCTATATACTTACGGGGATGCATAGTCTTCAGTGATGATCTGGACGTATAAATCTGCTCATAATTTTCATTCGCAATTATAGTTTTAAATTTTTCTTTCTGATAATCATCAAGGATTTCTTCGTCGTCCTCGCTAAGCTCCTCAAGATCCATGTCATGAATATCTTCATACAGCTGACGCATGATTCTGGCCTTTGATGAAGTATATATGGGATAACAGCACACACTATACAAAATGACTGCCAGCGCAAAAGCAATAATCTGAATCCACAGCGCTTTCCCATTTCTCCAGAAATCTTTTTTAGTTTTCATGGATGTCCTCCCCGAAGATGTAACCCACGCCGTAAACAGTCCGGATATAATTGCAGCCTTCTCCAAGTTTTTTCCGCAGCTGCTTCACCAGAGTATCAATGGTCCGCACATCACCTACATAATCGTATTCCCACACCGCATTCAGTATGGTATCTCTGGGCAGAACAATTCCCGGATGCTCCATGAAGTAAACTATCAGATCAAATTCTTTCCTGGTGGTGGGGATATGCTGCTCTTTGTAAAATAAAAGCTGTGCATTTACATCTGCCTGCAGATCGTTGTATTCCACCATAGTCCGCAGCTTCCCGGCACGCTTCAGCACCGCCTCAATGTGCATTTTCACAAGAGCCAGAGTAAAGGGCTTGGTGATATAATCGTCTGCACCTTTCTCAAATCCGCTCATCTGGTCTGCCACGGCCGACCTTGCAGACAAAATAATAACCGGAACCTCCGATATTTTCCTGATCTCTTTCAATACGGTATATCCGGAAATATCCGGCAGCATAAGATCCAGAAGGATCAGATCCACCTTCTGCTTATTCTGGCAAAAATATTCCAGGGCTTTGTTCCCGGTCAGTGCTGTCTCTACTTCATAGTTCTGAATCCTCAGAAAGTCAGAAATCGTCTGTACTAATTTCGGTTCATCCTCTATAACAAGAATCTCTATTTTTTTCACGGCTCTTTCCTCTCTCTTAAAGCCTGTCCCATAAGACTTTCTGTATTTCAAACAGGCTCTGGTAACCCATTGCGGTTTCCCATCAGACAGAAGCCGCAATTTATTTAATATAGTATCATGTGATTTTGATGGAAATATGAGAAAATAAGTTTTCTTTTGACACAGAAAAATAAAAATGCCACAAAATCACCACTTTCCGTGACTTTGCGGCATTTTTTTAAGCAACCACTTCCAAAATCCGTTTTCTCATGACTCCTAAAGAACCTCTATCTGGCAGGCTTTCATCGCTTCCAGCGCCCGCTCATGGCTCTCCGGCGTCACTCCGGCGCAGCAAAGAGAGTCTACCATGATCGGTACCTCCGGCAAAAATGCTTTCAGCAGCATGGCATTGGAAATCACACAGATATCTGTGCAAAGCCCTACCAGTGTAATACTGTCAATGGTCTCTGATTTATTAAATTCTTTCAGAACTTTTCCCAGGGTTTCGCTGCCAAAGGTTGGCTTGTCAATGGGTCCGGACTCCAGAAGCTCTGCGATCTCCTCCCGGATCTCCCAGCCGTAGGTGCCGCGGATGCAGTGCTCTACAGGAAGCATTCTGCCCTCCTGGGTCTGCAGATAATCCCCACTGTGAGTATCCCTGGTCGCCAGCACAAGACCATTGAAATTCTTCACTCTGTCCACCACATTAGGCACAATGGCTTCCGCCTCCGGTGTACCAAGCGCTCCGTCAATAAAATCATTCTGCATATCGATCACAACTAAAATATCCATATTTTCCCCCGTACTTCATATGTTTTCTGACACAATTTTTCTCAACTCAACCCAAACGCCACATGTTTTTGTAAAGCTTATTTAGATTAACTATACCACTTTATTGGAATTTCGTATACCGAAACGGTCAGATTTCTGAAAGATTTTAAAAATTTTTCCAACCATTATGAATAATAATGTTTTGATGAATCTTTTCATATATAGTATAATACAATTGACAATCACAAAAATTTAACACCACTCACATACAAGGAGAATTACCATGACCAAGGAGAAATTCCCTGCCCGCCAGGGACCAAGATACATTTTCTATTTTCTGATGCTCGCCATTCTTGGATGGTTCATTTTCATGCAGTTTTTCGGTGCTGATGAAAGAACTGTCAGTGGAAACTCTCCGTCCCTCCTCTATCCCGGAACCTTTACCTGGGAAAAATCTGACGGCACCACTGAAGAAATCACAGTTCCCGGTTCCTATGATGTTCCCGCAGGCGAAACCATGGTCATCACATCTACCCTTCCGGCAGATTTTGATGCCTCATCTATAGCGATTCGTTCCTCCCTGCAGGACGTAAACATATACATAAACGGCACCTTAAGAGAGCAGTACAGCACCAGTAAAACCCGTCTGATTGGGAAAAATTCCGCCAGCCGTTTCATTTTTTGCTCCACCTCCCATGAAGATGCCGGAAAGGAGCTCCGCATCGAACTGATCACCTACACCTCCAACTATTCCGGTGTTGTGAACCAGATTTTCTGTGGAGATAAAGCGGACATCTGGCAGCTGATCTTCAACCATTACGGACTGGCCACTTACATCGCATTTTTCACCCTGTTTGCAGGACTGACCACCATCCTTTTCAGCCTTACCCTTGGTTTTGTGTACCACACAAGCTTTGAGATGGAATATCTTGGCTGGTGTATGATAATGGGAGCAACCTGGATGCTGGGCGAGTCCAAAATCCGCCAGCTGCTGATTCCAAACTCATCTGCCCTGGCTTCCTTATGCTTCGTTATGATTCTTCTTGGACCGATTCCCCTTCTGCTTTATGCAGACAATATACAGAATGGGCTTCACCGCAGACTTTATCATATTGTAATCGGAATCTCCCTGCTGGATTTTACAGTCTGCTCTATTCTGGCCATAGCAAATATTGCAGACTACATTGAAACCCTCCCCTTGGGGCAGATCATACTGATAGGTACCTTCCTGATGGTGTTTATCCATCTCTGCCTCTACATCCGCCACAGAAAAAAAGCCTCAGACCATCTTCTGCTCCTGGCTCATTTGCTCGTTTTGCTTTGCGTTGCTGCTGAATGTGTCTCTGTATATTTTGTCACATCCCTGTCTGGTCTTTTTATCGGCATTGGAATGCTCATTCTGCTGTTTGTCAACATTGTCCGGACTCTTCGAAGCATCCAGCGTATAGAGAATGAGCGCCAGCAACAGGAGCTGGAACGCAAACAGAAGCAGACAGAGATCCTATCCCTGCAAATGATGCAGACTTTGTCCACCACCATCGAGGCCAAGGACGAGTACACCCGCGGACATTCCCACCGGGTTGCAGAATATGCCGCACTTATTGCAGCCGAGCTTGGATGGTCTTCAGAGGAAATCCAACAGTTAAAGCATGCCGCTTACCTTCATGATATTGGAAAAATTGGTATTCCGGACCTGATCTTAAACAAACCCTCCAGACTTACAGATGACGAGTATAATCTGATAAAAAACATACCGTCATCGGTGCAGAAATACTGAAGGATATTACCTTTGTCCCTCATATTGTTGAAGTGGCCAGAAATCATCACGAACGGTATGATGGAAATGGATATCCAGACGGGCTTTCCGGTGTCGAAATTCCCATTCATGCACGCATCACCGCAATGGCAGACAGCTATGATGCCATGAATTCCCGCAGAATTTACCGAAATGCACTTCCTCCGGAAATGATCCGGGAGGAAATCAGTAAGAACCGCGGAAAACAGTTTGATCCGGAAATTACAGATGTATTTTTAAAGCTATTAGATGAAAAGCGTGTTGTTCTCCACAATATCCGCACACAGGAAATAACAGCTCCACCAGCGGCTGACCACACCATTAACAAATTCATTTCAGAAGTAGTCAGCACCATAAAGAACCAGGAGGATTCAAAGAATTATGATTTCCTGACCGGTCTTCCTATGAGAAGCCTTGGAGAGCGGCTTATTGCAGAATTCATGCAGGAACATAACGGCTGTCTTATTTTCCTTGATATGGATAATCTGAAAAAAATCAATGACGTTTATGGACACATGGCCGGTGACCGCGCCTTAAGGAATCTGGGAACCCTGCTTTCACGCTATACAGCCAACGGTATTGCCTGTCGTCTTGGTGGAGATGAATTTCTTCTGTTTCTGCCAGACATAAGTGCTGAAAATGTGTCGAAACTAACGACACGGCTTTTCCACCACTTCCATTCCATCGCAGAAGCTGATCCTGAAATCAAAGATGCTGCTCTGTCTGCCGGTTTGTATATGTGCACTACCAGCGATACCTTTGCAGACTGTTATTCCAAAGCAGATAAGGCATTATACAATGTAAAGCAAAATGGTAAAAATCACTTTTCCTTTTATCATCAGATCAGTCATTCCTCTTCCGATTCACCAGGTACTGCCAGGGATCTTCAGCAGGTGGCAGACGCGCTTCGCAAAAGTGGCAGCTATGCAGGTGCTCTTGAACTGAATTACCGGGATTTTTCCAGGCAGTATGAATATATGCAACAGCTCATTATCCGAAGCGGAAGCCGCTGCTACCTGGTAATGCTCACACTGGAAGCCACTTCGGACACTCCCGCTCATATTGAAGAAATTGAGCAGACACTTTCCCATATGGAACAGGCTATCCAAAACACCATCCGGCGTGTGGATATCTGTACCAGATACAGTTCCATGCAGTATCTGATCATCCTGTTTCAGCCGGTTGAATCTCAGATTCCCAATATTATGGAACGTATTTTTATGCAATACTATAGAAAGGCAAAAAGCACTAACTTTCTGCCCACATATAAATATCTGTCTATGGCAGAAAATAATATGGATACAAATCAAAAATAAAAGCTTCTGACAGATACAGGATTTTTCAGTCCTGTGTCTGATTCAGAAGCTTTTATTTTTGGGGGATGACCATATCACTTTGAATATTTCTCTACTTTTTCCTCATACTCTTCCTGACTTGTTATCTCATGCTTCACAATATGCCCATGGTTCTTTTTCTTTGCAGTCAGATTCCTGCCAGGTCTTGGTGCATACTGATCCTCCGGAATCTCCAACGCATTTGCCACTGCATGAATAACCCCATTGCTGCTGTAGGTTGCTCCACTTACTGCATCTACATTCAGACTCTGCTCAGCCTTCATCTGTTCGATTACAGCTGGTGCTGCCCTGAAAAAGTATTCCTCTGTATCACAATAGGAAAGAATGGAAATATCCGTTACCTTCTGTTTTTCAACTGTAACCTGAACCTCCACATCCCCTCGAAATGCATCGGCCGAGCCGGTATAAATGCCATCTGTCAGATTCTGAAAACGTCCAGCCTCTATAAAGGATTGCTTATCTTCAGATTCTTCCTGTTCAGGTTTCTTCCCTTCACCTTTGTCATTTCCCAGTGCTTTATTCACAGCTTCAATCAAGCCGTTACTGCTGTAAGTCGCTCCGGAAACTGCATCTACATCTGTATTCTGCCTGCTGATCATCTCCTGGAAAATCCTGTTTTTCGCTCTCTCCATATAAGACTTATCATCTGCATAATCATCCAGTACAAGCTCCGTTATCTTCCCATCGGCAACCTTTACCGTAACCGTCACCTTGCCTCTGTAGCCCTCACCGGTTCCTGTGTAAATACCATTCTGAAAGTTACCTCCAGCATCATTTTCTGCCGTTTTTTTCACTGAATCTGCCGTTTTCTCTTTAGCCAGATTTCCTGCTATAAGGAGCTGTGACACCATGATGGTAGCACAGGTAACGCCCACTCCGATCAGCACTCCATATCTGCTTCTAAAGTGCGCATTCCCTTTCGGACACCAGCTTACACACTTCTGACAGCTGATACATTCTCCTCCGGCAATCCTGTCTTTCTTCGTAAGATCCATCCCCATGGTGCATTTCGAGGTACATAAATGACACTTTCCGCACTCTTCCCGCGGCTTATCAATTTTCAGGAAAGATGTCTGTGAAATCAGTGAATAAATTGCTCCCATAGGGCAAAAATATCTGCAAAAAAATCTCTGTACAAACAATGAGCCAATAAAGATTAAAAGAAGCAGAACTCCTCCAACTGAAAGCAAAGGCTTCAATCCTGGCCAGTGTCCAAATGAAACATACTGCCCAAACACCTGCCACGGGCCGGCTGTTTTCACAGCTGTTACACCACTCCATATGAATATTATAAAGTAAAAAAGCACTGCATACTTGGCAAATCTGAATATCCGGTCAGCCTTTTTCAGGTTTCTTTTTCCCGGAAATAATGCCCGCAATCTGTGTGATCCAAGCCATAGCAAATCCTGCACTGCTCCAAAACTGCAGAAAAATCCACAGAAAAACCTTCCCACAAGTACTGTTGCCGGCACAGTTGCCAACAGCATCCATACCGAATACTTCACACTTTCCCATGAAATATTTCCCTTGTATATGCAGGAAACAATATTTCCCACAGCTGCGAATTCCCCTTCAAATAAGCCCGGAATTAAAGCGAAGGACAATATCTGGATAACCACTTTGATCCAGTTGATTTTCTTATTTTTCAGAAAGTTTTTTCTGTTCATTCTTTATACTCCTTAGAGCGGGTCTGAAAAAGACTCTAATACAAGTCTTCGATTGTAAGAAGCACCGCATTTTCTCGCGCCGCCCTTTCCTTTACTGACTCTGTGAAACCAGATTTGCTGAAAAACATAAGATACTTTTCCTCTGCATTTTTAAACATTTCTGCAGCCATAACCAGGTCATCATACTCTTCCATAGGCATTGGTTTATTTCGAAACTTACATTCACAGAGCAACACTTTCTTTCCCGTTTTATCAAACGCAAGTATATCAACATCATCCTGCGCTTTTATCAATAGATTATTCCCCCACCATTTTCCCATTTTATATGGAATAAACGGAAGTTTCTTCGCAGGAAAGCTCCAGGCCCAGCATGGAATAATAATTCTGATTTGTAAAAAGGAATCTGTACCAGAACTTATAATAATTATCTGTTATCTCATAAATCCCTTTTTTACTTGTTTCTGGCTCGGTACAGGGAACACACTTCTCAATTAATCGCAGAGTCTGCAATGTAAGCATATATTTGCTGCACTTGCTTTTCTCTTCATGAATTCGATCTGCAATCTCACGAATCTTATTACATCCATTGGAAATCGCCTCTAAAATGGAATTGTATACCGAAGGCTCTCTCAATTCAATCCTCAAAAGTGTCTGGGGTTCATCATTCAAAAAAGTCCCTTCCGTAAGCAGATTATTTTTTATATTTTCCTCCAGTGAAATCTCAGAGGAAAACGCCTCCAGATGTCATTGAAGGATTCGGTTCTGCCAGAAAAGGAAGCTCATCAATAATCAATACCAATTTTTCGTCTGAAATTTTTCCTGTAATATATTCAAATGCAGCTTCCCAATTTTGAAAAGAAGATATAAAAGAGCCTTCGAAAAATGTTTGCACCATCTTGGAAAAGTTCAGAAGATTCAAAGAATCATTCTTCTCTGTGCAGAAAAAAACAGGGCTTTATGTCTGCCGGCAAATTCTCTTAAGCAGCCTCCTCGTTGTCAAATCATAAGCGCCGTAAACAAAATATACCACTTGAAGTAGTATACTTATAAATAGTATATTTTATTCTGTGATATTTTCAATCGATTTTCCATATTATTTTAAGAAAATATGTCCGCCAGTTTCCATATCCTCTACATCCAGGTAAATTGCCCTGCACTTTTGGGGCAATTCTTCCATGTGCATAAGCTCAAGCCAGTTTTTGTTCCAGTCGGTGTGCCAGTGACCGAAATACCAGTGTTTGAAAGATCTGCCCTTCTTGTCGCCGCTGCCATCTGCAAGCATCTCATTAGTCTGGTTCAACTTGTCACATACCCATTGAAAATAGTTCTGAAGGGGTTCTTCTTCCCTGGCTACGTGGTAGCAGCCAAGCGTTCTCACTTGGTATAATGGGCAGGTGTATGTGATCGCATAGTCTACTTCATAATCTTCTGCTTCCAGATTCTTATTGGAATTGGCGTAATCAGAGTCTGTAGGAAGCTTTTTGGCCATCATCGCAATGTAGTCTCCATTTTTTCTGCAGCTGGTAATAATTACTCTCTTTTCTTCATATACATTGTTTTGCGTCCTGCGCCAGTTCGTATTATAGCACCCTCATCAACCAGTTTTTTTAATGCTGATTCTACTGAGGAACTTCCAAGACTAGGACATGCAACCAGTGCATCATGTTTCGAAAACTTTCCGAGCGTGTTTTCTGAATATGTCTTTACAACATCATATGCCTTGCTTTTTTTTCCTGTTTTTTCAGCTAATACTATTCTTGCCTCAAACTCTCTATAGCACGATAGAATAATTCCTAACATATATTTAATAAATGGCTTGGGATCATTCTCTCCCTCATACCAGTTTTGATCCGCATTTTGCAAAACTTCATAATATGTTTCTTTTGTATCCGCAATAGCTTTTTCTATACTGATATACTGCCCAACAATATATCCACTTCGATATAGGAGCAATAATGTTAATAGTCTGCTCATTCGTCCATTTCCGTCATTGAAAGGATGAATACATAGAAAATCTAATATAAAATTAGGTATCAGAATGAGCGGATCTACAATACCATCCCCTATAGCTTTGTTATACTCATTGCAAAGTCGTTCTACTGCATCTGGGGTTTCGTAAGGTTCTAATGGCTTAAACAACACCACTTTCTCTCCATTTTCAAGCATCATATCAATCTCATTTGGAGTGGTCTTATATTTACCAGCATAAGAAAATGCAGTATGTTTTAACATCTCACCGTGAAGCTGCAAAATATAATTACTTCGAACAGGAATTGCTTCGTAAGCTTCATGGACAATATTTAGGACATTACGATATCCAAGTATTTCTTCTTCATCTCTATTCCTGGGCGTTGTTTTATCTTCCACAAGCTGTTTTAATCTTGCATTTGTTGTCACAATACCTTCTATCTGATTCGAACTTTCTGTACTCTGTATTTTCGCAATTTCAATCAGGCGATTAAGTTCAACGGGCTTTTGTCTTAGATACAGATCTTGTTTTCCTTTATACTCATGGATTTGTGCAACATATGCCAGAATCTCATTATCCCAGGTCCTTTCCTTAAGTTTGGAATAATCAAATACTCTCATTCCAACTCCTTTCTCCCAAGCTTCTTTTCTTTCTCCCAATATTGGCGCATTTTTGGGAGATATTCAAATATGTTGGGATAATAATATTATTGTCCTTTTTTCTTATCCTTTCAGCAACTGCACTGCCCCGCCACAGACCTTTTCGTGCACATATGCATCTCTGAATTTAATTTAAAGCTTATACTCTTCAATCATGCATTCATGTACTTTCGTTCTCTTATTATAATTCACTCCAACCAGAAGTGCATTTCCAGCATATTCTTCCAGACTTCTGCAATATTCTTTTCTTTTAATCTGGCTGATTGCCCCATCTGCACTCTTGTCCCATTTCAGCTCTACCACAAGTGCCGGTTTATCCTGAAATTTCTTACGTGGAATAAATACAATATCCGCAAATCCCTTTCCGCCAGCCAATTCCCTGTGCATTGTATAAAAATTCCTTGCAGCATATAAAGCAAGAGAAATCGTATAACTCAAGGCGTTTTCATCATTATACTGAATATGAGACGTTTCAAAATGAGCCAGTTGTATTCCTTCCGCAACCTGTTGTGGCCGTCTCTGCCAGATTGCATTTAACGTGTCAGCAGATTGCTTCAGCGCAATTGATACCTCGCCCCAGTCCGATGCAGCTACACTGTTAACATACTCATTTCGCACTTCATTATTCGGAATCTTCACCACCTTATTCTCCGAATCATAAGCCAGATACCCCAGATGAATCAACAATGTCAATACATCGTCCTCTGTTCGGAAGGTTGTCATATCGTTGGTAAAGCTTCCCGTATTAACCGGAATCCTTTCCCCTGCAATCATGCTCAAAACATCATCCTTCAGGCCATCAAAATTCATATCAATATAAACCTGCAGGGCCTCGAATGTTTCCGTCTGATTCCAGTAATTCTCTATTTTTCCGAAGAGCATACTGTTTACAACAGAACGCGGACTATAAACAGATGCCGCCATAGAAAATGAATATCCATCATACCAGGCTTTTACTTCTTCCATATCCATCCTGTATTTATGGCACAGATATTCCACTTCCACCTCAGTAAAACCCACATACGGTGCAAGAGGGCCTGGATTTATCATGGAAAATTCATCAAACATATTTAATGCAGAATGGGTTCCATATTTCTTTATTGGCAAAATACCCGTCATATATGCTAAGTGAATACATGCCTTATCCTTCAGCAAGTCTCTCAGGAAATCCAGGTATTTCTCCTGTGCTTCCTTATTCTGCCTGAACTCCCTGAAAATACAGTCCCACTCATCTATAATAACAACAAATGGACACTTCTCAGTCTCATAAATATCCTGCATGGATTCCACCAGATCCGTATCGTCAAAATAATCCACATCCGGATATTCTCGCTTCAGATCCCGCAAAACAAGTTTTTTTACCCGGTCAACCAATGCTTCAACACTATCGCTTCTACTCAGAAACTCCTGCATATTCAAAAAAATGGTATTATACTTATTTCTGTACTTTTCAAAATCAGGACTCTCGGATATTTCAAATTTGGAAAATATTTCTCTGGAATCACAGCCTCTGCTGTAATATGCCGTAAGCATATTCGCAGCCATGGATTTTCCAAACCTCCGCGGGCGGCTGACGCAGACATATCCCTGCACTGTATTCATTACCCGATTCGTGTATCCGACCAAACCAGTTTTATCTACGTAGATTTCAGAATTTACGCTTTTTTCAAAGCTCTCCATTCCCGGATTCAGATATCTGCCCATGATTACCTCCTGTGTCCTTATCCGTTTCCATATTCTCATAGCATAAGTATATAACATTTTTTTGCTTTTGACTACCTTAGAGCCTGTTTGAAAAGGATTTCCGCAAGATGTGCGCCACACTTTGATCTCCATTCTCTTTTTAGAATATGTTTGAGAAAGGGTTCGTCTATAAACTTCATTTCGCAAAGTTTAATTACACCATCTTTTCTGATATCTTGTTGCCGTAAACATTAAAACAATATTACAATTATTCTTTCACACTATTCTTGTCATGTAGTTCCTTATCTTGCTTCAAAAAACATTTCTGTTCCAGAAGATTTAACTGTTATAAGCTTTGATAATTCCAATGTAACCAAATTGTATGATTCAACCCGAGTTCCTAGTATTAACCACCCGAAAGAGAAGCTTGGAGAAATGGCTGCAAATTTATTGCTTCAATATATTGAAGCTCCTACATCTATTCCTTCCGGACATCCGCAAATTATTTTTCCAGTTTCCAAAGAACAAGAACTTACAATTTTAAACGGAACCATAAACTCTGATTTTTTATAACATCTTTCATTTTAAAATTTCAAAATTATATTTTAAAAGTTAAAATAACCCATACCACACAAAAGGCAATGAACCATTTCTGATTCATTGCCTTTTACTTTACATACACTGTAATTGCAAATAATAACAACAAAATTTTTCTCTTTCTTCTCAAAAGAAGCCATAATGCGTCACCTCAATTTGACCTCTACAGCCGTAACCCTTTAATATCTTTAATCCGTGATAGGATTGTATTGCAGCTACAGCTGATAATGCCGGGCAGTGTATCAATGACGTTGTGCAGGAAGTGCTCCATTTCATCACTTGATGAAGCAACAGCATGTACATGCAATTTGTCTCTTCCTGTGACACGGTAAATCTGTGTGACTGTATTGTCTTTGTATAAAATATCCGTCACCTGTGCCAAATGCCCTGGTTTTATTTCAATTTCAAAATAACAGGATACAGCCCCACTGATTTTTTGCGGATTTATTATTGTTGTATATTCTTCAATTATCCCCTTTTTCTCCATAGCCTGAATCCGGGCTTTTACTGCCACTCTGGAAATGCCGGTTTCTTCACCGATATCTGAGTAGGAGATACGTGCATTTTCTATAAGTAACTGGATAATCTTCTGATCCAGTTCATCTAAATTATCCAGGTACATAAGTGCCCTCCTGTAAAATAATATACGCCAGCTTTATTCGATTTCCCAACCAGCTTTACGGCACAATCTCAAGCCAGTAGCCATCTGGATCTACGATGAAATAAATTCCCATTGCTTCATTTTCGAAGCAAATGCACCCCATCTCTTTGTGCTTCTTGTGCGCTGCCTCGTAATCCTCTGCCTGAAATGCCAGATGGAATTCGCATTCACCCAGATTATATGGCTGTGGATGATCCTTAAGCCAGGTAAGTTCCAGCTCAAAATCACTTACATCGTTGCTCAGATACACGATGATAAAATCATCGGTAGTCTTTCTTCTCACCTCGTGCAGATCAAGGGCCTCGTTGTAAAATTTAATAGATTGGTCCAGGTCTGACACATTATAGTTTTCGTGAATCATCTTAAATTTCATACTTCTTCTCCTTTTGTACATTCTGTGTTTTTAATGCGTGACTTATATTGCGGATATTCCGTAATGAACCGCTTAATTACACTGGCATCATTCCAGTAATGCATTGGAAAAATGACATTGCAATCTACATTTTTAAGGAAATACAGGATCCCGTCGGCATAATGATCTCCCTGCCTTGGATCTAAGGGAACAAATGCAGCATCAAAATGCATACCCTTAATTTTCCTGATCTCTGCACGATATGCAGAAGTAAGTCTCTGGTTGTCAGCTTTCGGCTCACCATCCCAGTACCAGTCATTTAAGTCACCAGCATGGTAAATAGTGCCTTCCTTTGTCTTGACAATAAATGCGACACCACTATCGTTAGACAGCAATGTATCAACTTCAGTACCATTATCCAGATTATAAGTCTGATCATGATAAACATATGTGATCTTCAGATCCGATAAATGATTCCTTTTTCGTATATCATTCGCCAGGACTGCCTGATAAGTCATCCCCATATCATCAAGAATCCCAAAGATTTGTGGGTTAAAATGATCCTTGTGGAAATGACTGCAAAAGACGATTACTTCTTTTTCCTTGTCAAGGTGCGGCAATTCACCCTTGTAATAATCAAAAATATAGTAGCAGTCTCTGGTTTCAATTAAAAAACCACTGTGATTAATGTAAGTAATTTTCATGATACCTCCTTCATTTCCCGCGTTCTCTTTCAGCTATTTCTGAAGCAGCACGTCCAATGAAAAGCATTTTTCTATAGCATGTTTAAAAAAACTTTCTGCAAAATACAGCCAGATACTATAGACTTGATGATCTCCTGAGCGCCACATAGGATATTAAAAAGTTCGCAAACCAACCTGCTGGTACAGCAAGCCAGACGAATTCAATACCAAAACGCGGTGCAAAAATCAAGGCAACAGACAGGCGAATCGCCAGGTTTACCATGTTTGCAATAAGGAACGGACGCATGATTCCGAGACCACGAAGGACTCCATCGGTTGCCATTTTGATTCCCATAAAAATGAAGAAATAACCAAGCCATCTCATATAATCCCCGGATACCTGATAGGCCAGGGCTGTTCCGTCTTTACCAAGAAACAGCGAGGAAATTTGCGTATGTAGCGTTTCAATGACGATGAAGGCAATGGCTGCAAAGCACACATCCAATACCAATGCAGCCTGGTAGCCTTTTTTGATACGCTGGGGTTTGTTTGCGCCGAGATTCTGTGAAACATATGGCGAAACTGCATTGCCGATGGATACAAAAATCAGGGAAAAAACATTCTCCACCCGCATCGTCGCCGCATATCCCGCAAGCGCCTGTGTGCCGAAAGGATTTACAACTGCCTGCACGATCATCATACCAATAGACACTGTAGACTGCTGGAGAACTGATGGAACCGCAATCTGAAGCATGGAATGCAGCTCCCGCCAGTCAAATCGTTGAAAAGAGCTCTTATATCGTCGCATCCGATATAAGAAAATCAGAAGCGAAAACACGGCGGAAATGCCTTGTGCAATCAAGGTTGCAAGCGCCGCACCGAACACGCCGAGATCAAGACCAGCCACCATCCAAAGATCCATAAAAATATTTAAGACTGACGAGAATATCAGGAGTCCCAGTGGAATTTTTGATTCGCCTATGGAAGTAAACATCGTTGAAAGAATGTTGTACATAAACAAAAACGGAAAACCCACGAAATAGACCCGCAAATACAGTACTGCATCGTCCAGTATATCGGCAGGGGTTTGTAACGTGCTCATCATCCAATGGGAAAAGCCAAAGCCAAAAATACCAAGGACTATGCTTAGAATTAAAAAGCTAAGCAAGGACGTTGACACAATGGTTTTCATTTTTCCATACTCCCTGGCACCGAAATAACGACTCACGAGCACACCGGCACCCACACCGGCACCCAGTGCCACACAAATGAAAACATTGGTCAGCGCCGCACAGGCACCGACAGCTGCAAGTGCAGAGGAACCCACAAACTGACCGACGATAATGGAGTCAGCCATATTGTATATCTGCTGAAAAAAGCTGCCGAGAATCATCGGCATTGCAAAGACCGTCAGCGCTTTAAGAGGCGCATCTGTGATTAAATACTCATCTTTTGACATTATCATATGCCTCCACATGTTTCATAATTTCATTTATTCTTCCCTTCATAAAAATTTATTTGTTTATTCGAAATGTAAGTTTTAAGTTACGTTCCGAAACAATTATATGTGGTTGCAACGAATAAGTCAAGTCGCCGTTTACTCTTAGTTACTGGTCACTCCGTGACCAGTAACACACTTCGCGATGCACAGAAATCATGCATTCGCATGATTTCGCGCTGAGATTCTCGGGTTTTCTGTGAACTTTGTTCACAAAAAACACCTCGCGGAACGTTACCAATGAACAGTAACACTGATCTTTCACCTTATATGCTTTGCTATCACCGGTAAAAGTACATTCATATCAATTGGTTTTGCCACATGATCATTCATTCCCATTGATATTGCCTTCTGCCTGTCCTCTGCGAAGGCGTTAGCCGTCATTGCAATAATGGGGATGGAGGCTTTCTTCTCATCTTTCATTCTGCGTATCCTGGCTGCAGCATCATATCCATCCATCACCGGCATCTGAATGTCCATAAGAATCATATCATAATATCCGGAATCTGCTTTCTCCAGCTTATCCAGACACTCTGCTCCATCTTCCGCACGGTCTGTAATGATCTTTTGTTCCGCAAGCAGTTCTATCGCAATCTCTGCATTCAGATCATTATCCTCTGCAAGAAGAATACGTTTTCCTTCCAGCTTTTCTAATATATCTGGCTGTTCAGATATCTGATCCCTATATACATCCGATTCTGATGCCATATCAAAAGAAATATCTACCGTGAATTTTGTCCCGACACCTTGCGTGCTCTCTACTTGGATGCTTCCTCCCATCAGCTCAATCATGGATTTCACAATAGGAAGGCCCAGTCCTGTACCCGCGACCTTGTTCTCTGTGGTTGTATGCTCTCTGGAAAATTCTTCAAAGATATGTGGAAGATATTCCTCGCTCATGCCAATGCCTGTATCTTCACAGTTAAAAATAAACCGGGCTTTCCGGGGATCCTCTGAATCTTTCTCATATATCTTTACATGGACCGCATGCCCATCGGACGTGTACTTTATTGCATTGCTGATAATATTCAGCATTATCTCCTGAAGTTTCACTCTGTCACAAAAGATAAACGTATGATATACATCCAAATCTGCCGAATACTGCAGGTTCTTCTTCCTTATATCTTCCTCAAATACTGTGTTTACCGTATGAAATACTGTGTTTATATCCTCAGCTTTCAGCTGCAGCGCTGTAGTACCGCTTTCAATACGGGCTATCTCCAGGATCTGGTTAATGATCGTCATCAGCAGATTTCCGGAAGAACAGATTTTTCCCAGATACTCCTTTGCTTTTTCCCCGTTCTGAAGATTCTTTTCCAGTAATCCGGAAAAACCTATGATTGCATTCATTGGCGTCCGGATATCATGGCTCATATTAAACAAAAATCGTGTTTTTGCTTCATTTGCACTTTTCGCTAGCTCCGCTGCTTTCTTAAGATCAGCAGCATATTGTTTTTCTCTGTGTTTTTTGCTGGAGATCTGATAATAAATTGTAGCGACCAATAATGAAAATATATAAGAAGCGGCAATGGCGAGAAGCCAGTATGAAACCGGGATCCACCCGTTCGAAGGCACAATATCAAAATACCATGTGTTATTCGGAATTTCACATTCTATCGTCAGGCTGTTTTCCGGCATATCGTCCTGACTCTGGGCAAAAATAACCTTATCTCCACTGCTTCTGTCATAATACCAGATTTTATAACTGAAATCTGCCTCACTTAAAGATTTCAGATTTATGTCACTCATAAAACGGTCCCAGTCAATCACCTGGAGTACAAATCCCCAGAAACTACTCTCTCCGGAATCATCTGTTCGATAAACCGGTTTAAAAAGTAATGCTCCGGTTCCTCCCTGCTTTAACTGATAGGGGCCGCCAAGTGTATACTCCCCGGTTTCCTTAGCCAGAGCTGCATCTTTTTTCCGTTCATGTTCCCCCAGTACATCCAGTCCAAGAGCCTCTGAATTTCCCTGCATAGGATAGATTTCGGTTATGATTCCTTCCGGTGCCAGCTCAAACGCCTTTACCACACCATCCTCATTAGGAATCTTTTCTGCCAGTTCTGAAAAAGTATTTTCATCCATATCCGATCCATCAATGATATAATTTCCCAGAAGATCAGAAATCGTTATATAATTGTCCAGCTTTTCCTTGACTCTCCTTATCGTGCTTTGTGCCATATAAGTTCCCACTGCTTTTTTTTCTTTTTCCTGATATCGGATTATCTGGCTACACGCAAAAAATGCAAGTAGGAAAGAGAGGAGACCGACAATATGGCAATATTTCTTAATATGTTCAGCAGCTGTACTATTTATTTTCATTGAATTTTCCTCATTACGTTTTCTTCCAACTGTTTTTCAGCGGGCTGTGCAATAAAATCGAATGGTATCTATCACTTTCTCATCCGATGCCTGATTAATGTCTGATATCAGAGACAGAATCTGATTCAGAAGTTCCAGCTTTTTGTTAAATTGTCTGTAGCTAATCTCATGTTCTTCATTCTTATTATCATTTGCCTTAAACTTTTCCATAAAATCTCCCAACACTTATATAGAAAATATTCCCCCATTAATGCCTGAAAACAAAAGGAGAACAGCCGATACATATGTTCGAACTGTTCTCCTACATTACTGTTCGCTGGTAATGTTCTTTGTACTCATACCGTTCCGTATCTATATAACTTCTTTCTAATCTATTAGAAGAAGTATATTTTTAAATAAAATTTGAAAATACTTTCGTTTCTGCAAAAGTCATTTTCGCCTATACCACTTTCATAATATCACAGACCGTTACGTTTGTCACATAAAAGTTTAAATAACTGTGATGCGCTTCTTTGCATATCCTTTTCCGGCAGTTGCCGTTATACCTGTCGCTTTCAGCACATCATTATATTTTTTTAAAAACTCATAATCTGCTCTTCGTCAAGTCTTTTAAGAATTTCGCATGCCAACTTAACCGCATTATCAAAATCAGCATAAGCTGAAATCCCGTAATGTGTGTGCGCATAGCGAACCGGAACACCAATAACAATGACCGGAACTGCTTTTTCAGTCAGATGTATAACTGCACCATTGGTTGAACCAGCACTGCGAACTGCATCCTGAACCGGGATGCCAAGCTTTTCTGCCAGATCAAGCGCATATCTCTGGTAACGTGGATTGGTAATCATGCGTGAATCAATGTGACGAAGCATCGGGCCACGCTTAATAGCAGTCTGAACCATATACTGCTCAACGCACGTATCATCTGCCGGGCAGCCTTCAAAAACAATTGCGATATCCGGCTTAATTACCTGTGCTGTCACAGTGGCACCACGTACACCAACTTCTTCCTGTGCTGCACAAGCGCCAACAATATCCACATTCAAATCCTGACCAGCCAGAGTATGCATGGTCTTAAGAATTGCCGCACATCCCAAACGACAGTCAAAGCTCTTGCCCACCATCAGATCTGTGGTTTCTGAATATGTAAATGTCACATCTGGCACTACCGGTTCACCGATACGAATGCCGAACTTTTCAACCGCCTCTTCTTTAGAAACAGCGCCAACATCTACCGTGATATCTTTCATATCCAGAGGTGCTTTACGCTCCTGCTCTGTCATGAAATGCGGTGGCTTGCTGGCAGTAATACCCGGAATATATTCTCCGAATCGGTTGCGGACCAGGACTTTATGAGCTGGAATATTGTGGTTCACCCAACCTCCGAGCTGAATGATGCGGAGAGTTCCATTCGGGCAGATAGCCTGCACCATAAAGCCAACCTCATCACTATGTGCATCAAGCTGAACAACCGGACGTTTGCCGTTATTTTCTTTACGGCGAATATATAGGTTGCGCATGCGATCTTCTGTAATTTCTCCGAGTCCTTCTGCATAAGGACGAATTGCTGCAACCACTTCATCTTCGAAGCCTGATGTACCGTTTGCATTTGAAATTGCTGCAATCATTTCCAACGTTGTTTTTTTATCCATTCTGACACCTCTTTATGAAAGTTTTACCTTCTTGAACTCAACATCTACTTATTTTTCTGACAATACAGAATTTTCGAGCCGCGCTTGATAAACCAAGTATAGTCTAGGCCAATATGATTGTCAACAATTCCAACTCGATGTGATAAATTGCTTTAAGTCAGCGAGATAATGCCACTTTATCAGTCGGCCATTCCTGATCCAGAATCGTGCACAACTCCGATGCATTTAACATATGTTCATCATCAGTACGTTCCAGCAGGATTTCCATCAGATATAACGTACGGAGCTTCTGATCAAAAGAAGCCCTGATGGTCACCTCCACTTTCTGTCTCAACTTTTTCTAGTGAAACATTCTATATTCTTTGTATCTGTTTTTACATTTACCACTCTTCACATTTAATATCACTTATCTGCTCGATTGGAATAACCGTTTGATCCGTCATAATGATGGTATGCTCGTATTCGTCTATCTTTTTTACAATACCAGAGCACGTAACATAGGAGCCGCCTGCTTTTTTTGCATCGGGAATAAAATAAGTTATCGATACTTTCTGTTCTATACCGATATTATTTCTGATTATATTGATTTTTTCATTCAGCTGAGCAATCACTTCCTCGCTCAGTTCCAATCGTTCATCGGTTAATCTTGCTGTTTCCTTTATCGCAACATCATGTCCGGTCAAAGCTGCAAAAGGAGCAAATTGCGCTGCTCGATCCTGAAGTGGCATTTGCGGATGATTCTTAGAGACCGGATGCGGTAAATTGATGATATCGTCATAAGAATTATTTTTCATCCTCTTTCAACTCCTTTACGCCTTATGACCGCCAATCTGTTCATTTCTGTCCCTGGCGGTTGCACCTTCCTGAAGATTCATCCCCTTCAGTACAGCATTTTTTCCAAATTTCTTTTTGATACTGAGCATCGCTTCCTGCATACGTTTTTCGCGATCCAGCGCAGCTTCTTCCTCTTCCTTCTTTTGCCTTTGCTCCTCATAATCTGTAAAAAGATCCATCTGCTCATACACTTCTTCTTTCTTTACAGAACTCTCATCCACAAGCCTGTTCGCCGTGATATTGATTCTTCTGACAAGCAGGTTTCTGTCAACAATCCTGTCATATAGCTCTAATACTGCATCCATTATCAGTTTTGTTGAGGAAGTCTGCCGTTTCAGATTGATCGTTCCATGTGCATGTTTGGGAATTCTTCTTCCATAGCGGTCAATGGTAACCTCTCCATGATACTGCTTTCTCCTGTCGGCATTGTTCAGATTCTCAATATCATAACCAACTGTCAACACGATCTGGTCCGTTACAAGCTTCTTATCCACCAAATCCAAAACCATCTGATCCGTCATCTCTTTTACGACCAGTTTTGCTTTTTCAAAATCATAAGGACAATGAAGTACTTGTCCGGCGCAAACACTGTTCATTTCCGGTTTGTAGGCCTTAACCATTTCCATGGTACAGGGTTCATACCCCCAGGCATGATCGATCAACAGCTCTGCATTAACGCCAAACAGTTTATATAGCAGATCTTCGTTGTATAACTCATTCTCTTTTCCGATGGAACATCTTGCAATATCACCCATTGTATAAAGCCCGTATTCTTCCAGCTTCTTTGCATATCCCTTCCCTACTCTCCAGAAATCCGTAAGTGGTCTGTGACTCCAGAGTTTCCTTCGGTATGACATTTCATCCAATTCCGCAATTCGTACACCATCTTTATCTGCTTTAATATGCTTCGCCACAATATCCATCGCAATCTTGCACAAATACATATTTGTTCCGATTCCTGCAGTTGCCGTTATACCTGTCGTTTTCAGCACATCCTGTATCATGGCCATTGCAAGTTCTCTTGCTGTCATATTATAAGTATGCAGATAATCCGTTACATCAATAAATACTTCGTCAATCGAATACGGGAAAATATCTTCCGGCGCAATATATTTCAGATAAATGCTGTAAATTCTGGTGCTGTATTCCAGATAGAGAGCCATCCGGGGAGGAGCAACAATATAATCAATCTCCAGTGCAGGATTACTATTTAATTCTGCACTGTCATCAGAGGAACCAATAAATGTTCTGTTCGGTGCTTTCCACCTGCGGGCACTGTTGGCTTCTTTTACTTTTTGAACAACCTCAAATAAACGAGCCCTTCCGGGGATCCCATAACACTTTAAGGCTGGAGATACCGCAAGACAGATCGTTTTCTCTGTTCTGCTTTTATCTGCAACCACAAGATTGGTCGTCAAAGGATCCCGATTTCGTTCTTTACATTCCACAGACGCATAGAATGACTTAAGATCGATTGCAATATAGGTTCTTTTCTTTTCCATCATTCTACATCTCCCGATTCTCCTGTGTTCCGTTTCTAATTCTTATTTATTCTGACCGGAAATCTTTCTCATCATAACAATCCGCTCAAGTATTTCCGGCCTGAATTTATCTACGTCATTTGTACGCTTACGCACGCCTGCTGCCGCAGCATGTCCACCTCCGCAAAATGCCTGCAAAAGTTCATTTACATTAATCCATTTTCCATCAGATCGGAAGGAACACCGCCAGCGGTTTTCTTCTTCCTCATACATGGTAAAACCTAGCTGAAAATACAGGGATTGTGACTGTTTGTCCTTTTGGCAACTGTTTTTTTACTGTTCCTGGTGGCACCCTATATATTTTACCACCCCTTAAACACTGATACTTGGTAGGCTGCCACATTTTCCGGATTCTCCAACGCTTTTCTCCGCCATGCATTTGGTGAAATTCCCGTTATTTTCTTAAAATTACGCATAAATGTAGATATCACCGGGTATCCTACAGAATTAGACACTTTTTCTATGGAACATTTTTCTTTTGCGAGCATTTCACAGGCCTTCTTAATCCGAACCAGATTTAGATATTCTGATGGTGTAATATTAGCAGACTCTATAAAGATCCTCCGCATATGTGTCTCACTCAGATTACATGCCCTTGCAAAATCCTTTCCCCCGATGTCCTCCATATAATGTAATTCTATATAACTTATAATTTTACGTGTATAATCTGAAGTTTCCCGGGAATTATTCTGAAACTTTATGTTTTCATTATCTAAACGATCAAAAAACAGCACAAGATTAAACGCAAGCGTTGAAACAGTATATCTATAATTTGCTTGTCTCAGCTGTATTTCTTCTATTATCATCTGCATAAGTGCCGCAGCCTTCGTACTTCCAGCATTCTCCAAAACACTTATTTTCTTCGATAGATTCTGTTCAACATAAATATATTTTTCTGGAACATTTACAAAACCTCTTTTAAAATTTCTTCCACATCCACAAATAAATATTCCCATTTTTTACCACTTAATGCCATAACAGGAAGATCCTGAGAAATTTCATAATAACGGTATTCTGCCTTTTGCATTCTTCTTTCATTTCCTACCTTCCCAAAGCTTCAACAAATGAACTTGCCGCTCTTATTACTTTTTTGTTCAGAGAATAATAATGCCACTTGCCTTCCTTACGGTCATTTACAATCCCACAGTTAACCAATATTTTCATGTGATGTGATAAAGTAGGCTGCGTGATATTGAATTTATCCAGAATCTTACATCCGCATTTTTCTCCGTCTGACAGCATCTGAACAATCTCCAGTCTATTTGTATCTGATAATGCTTTACATATTAGTATCATATCCTTTGCTTCCATTTTCGCCGCCTCACATAGATAATCATCTATACATCAAATTACCATACGCATAGATGCTTGTCAATGTCCTAAAAAGCACAAAATCATAATAAAACTATCTCCATGACTTCCGATTTAATTTATCTATATCCAATGTCAAAACTCTAAACTATCTGCGTCCAAAAGGAAATACTTCATTCCCATGATGACAAATCCCTCATCATTTCTCCAAGGCTTTTTGCTGCCATTTACAATAACAACCTTCTTGAAAGAGTCCGGGATATTACGCAGAGAATTGAACTCCTGAGTCTGCTTTTCTTCTGAAGTCATGTCATAAGCAACCTGGATGTAGTATCTCTGATTGCCTTGGTTAACTACAAAATCAACTTCCAACTGCTTACGTACACGCTTGCCCTCTTTATCTTTATCAAAGATCTGCACAACACCCACATCAACATTGTAGCCACGAATCAGTAGCTCGTTATAAACAATGTTCTCCATGATATGAGTAGGCTCCTGTTGCCTGAAATTCAAACGGGCATTTCTCAGACCCAGATCGGTAAAGTAGTATTTCATATTTGCACCGATATACTTTCTGCCCTTAATATCGTATCGGCTTGCTTTAGAAATCAAAAACGCATCTGCCAAATAGTCGATATGATTGGAAATCGTTTTGTTTGTATAACTCATCTGACGCTCACTGGCAAAGGTATTAGCAATCTTTGAAGGGTTGGTCAGTGCACCGATTGCAGATGCAAGCACATCAACCAGAATGCCAATTTCATCCACATTTTGGATCTTGTTTCTTTCAATTACGTCCTTCAGATAAACATTTGCAAAGATATTTTTCAGGTAATCTGCCTTCTGTCGTTCGCTCTGTAAACCTACGACCTGCGGCAATCCTCCATAGGTCATGTAGTCATCCCATGCATCGTCGTAATCACCTTTATAGACAGAATAAAACTCTGCAAAAGAGAGGGGATAGATTCTGATCTCATCACCTCTGCCACGAAACTCGGTCACAATGTCGCTGGACAAGAACTTAGAATTGCTTCCGGTGACATACACATCAATGTTGCTCATGCGGAGCAGGCTATTCAGCACTTCCTCAAATCGTGGCATGAACTGTACTTCATCCAGAAGAAGATAATACTTATCATCATCCTTCATGGCATCTTTGATGTACTTAAAGCACACCTTGGGATCTCTTAATTCCTCATTCTCAATACCATCCAAGGCAATCTCAATAATATGATCGGCAGCAACACCATTCTCCTGTAAATATCTCTTGAAAATATTAAACAGCAAAAAAGATTTGCCGCATCTACGAATACCGGTAATCACCTTTATCATTCCATTATCTTTTCGCATGGTCAACTGCTGTAGATAAGCATCTCTTTTAATTTCTATCATTATATTCCTCAATTCCGTGCTTTTACACACTTTTTAGTAATAATATTCTATCATAGAACAATCTGAGCTTCAATATCTATTCCCATCTTATGTGTATCCGCACATTTTTATGTAATATAAGATAAATATCTTTTCATTTTTTTGATTGCAGTGTCAAAATCGACTACTAAATCATTTGTTTTGTCATACCACCGTCAATACAAATGTTTTCACCTGTGATAAAGCCTGCTTTTTCAGAGCAAAGGAACAATACCATATTGGCAATATCCATAGGATTTCCGACACGATGAACCGGCTGCTGCAGTGTAACTTTCTGTTTGCGGCTGACTCATACGGTCACGGGAAGATGAAATATTAACAATGGCAGCTCCTTCAGAGAAATATGGCTGAAATAGTTTTGCCAGATAAAATGGTGCCGTAACCGATACAAATACTCTGCTGTTTCCAAATTTACATTTTCCCGTTTAAAATGCTGGACTACATCACCAATATGAAATCTACATTCTTCCATTAGCTGCCTATCCTCCGATCTCTTACTTCCACGCTTTCCAGATATCCGGCTGATATCCAAGAGTGGATTGTTTTCCATTACGAACCACCGGTGTTTTAATCACCTGCGGGTTTTCCAGTACCTTCTCAAATTTATCTTCCTCTGCAATGTATTTAATAAGCGCAAGCAGATCCTTATCCTTGCCCTCCCAGTTGATCATATTTTCCAGTCCACCATTTGCCTGGGCAACCGAATTAAATTCGCCCTTACTCATGCCCTTTTCTTTCATATCAATAAACTGAAACTTAATCCCACGTTCTTTAAAGAAACGTTCTGCTTTCTTTGTATCATTACACTTCTTTGTTCCAAAAATCTGTATATTCAAATTATTTCTCCTTGTCCATCGCCATATGTATCATTTTGTAAAGCGGACATTCCAGGTCCGCATTCAGTTATATTATCTTTCCAGACAAATGATCAATTTCATGCTGGCAGATCTGAGCCGTCCATCCGGACAGCTTCTGCCGCTGTTTTTTCCAGTTGAAATCATAATACTCTACTTCTATTTCCTGGTACCGGGTCGTCTTACGAACACCATCTAAGGATAAACAGCCTTCTTCTGTCTCATACATGTCACGTTTTGAAACAATCACCGGATTGAACATCACAACATCTATGAAGCCCATATTTACAATGATGATATTCTTCTTTACACCAATCATGTTTGCCGCCATACCCACACAACGCTCCCGGTTCGCCTGCAGCGTATCCTGCAGGTCTTTTCCAACTTGGATATCTGCTTTCGTGGCCGGTTCGGATGGTTGGCCTAAAAAGAAAACGTCTCTTACAATTTGCTTTACCATTTACTTTCTCCCTGTAGCTTTCATTCTGCTTTTTCCAATTTATTATTTACATCGAGACAAACTTTGTCTCCTTCATTGATATTACGCTCATAGAGCTTGGCATCCTCTGCTTTTACTGTCACTTCTTTTCCAGAAGAATCCACAAGAGTCACTAGTGCCATGACTGGTGCATCATCCAGTCGTTCTTCACAACCAAAATCCAGGTCTTCATCGATTCGTTTTACTGTATACATCATACTTTAATTCCTCTTGAGATAATATTAAGAATCAGTATTCTACATACCTTTTCCGACTTTCCACCACTTCATCTTCCGTTACAGCCATCCTTACATTGCCATCGTTATAAAATCCATATAAAATAGACAAGAGGTACAATTTAAACCTCTTGTTCATTATTATACCTTACATGTAATAAATTGTCATAAATAACTTTCCGTATTTTGTTGCTTTCCTTGTTTCTTCCCATCAGCCAAAGCAAATAGCCGAGACCCTAATCAGCCTCAGCTATTCTAAACTATATCATTCAGTTTCAAAAATCAAACTCATCCGGATCCAGTCCTGCATCTTCCAAAACTTCTCTTCTTTCATCCGGATCCATAAATTCCAACTCATCATAATCCAGCCCTGCATCCGCAAAAGTATCGATCTCATCGTCGTCATCAAAGATACTTTTTTCATCATCCTTCATCATTTCGTCCATGAACTGAAACTGTGCAGCACGTTCCCAACTATCCAATTTCCCGTCTCTGTTAAAATCAAACATCTTATCAAATCCAAACATGATTTTTCCTCCCTTAATCTTCCATAAACTCGAAATACTCTTGCTCACTGGCAAATAAAATGTATTTGCCTTCTACATATCCCATATATCCGTTGCTTGTGTCATAACCTTTCATTTGCCAGTCCTCCTTGGATTTTTCTTCTTTTTTGATGTTATCATCTTACAATAAATGGCTGTACAAAAATCCCGACAACCAACCGGCTAAACTTCCTTGAGCATTCTTTGATATAAACCCTAAAATGATAATTTTACAAAGTCTATTACTTGTTGTTAGTTCATAATTTATGTATAATAAAATTCATATAAGAAATACACGCTCAGCATGCAGCCTGGAACATAGATGCTCTGCATGTTTGGCGATATACGGGGAGGAAATTCTCATGGGTAAACAATCCACCAGGGAAAACAAAACAATTTACCAGCTTTACCGAGAAGCGGCAGGACTTACAAGAGCAGAGGCCAGTGAAAAAATGGATGCTGTCTCTGATTCAAAAATTGAAAAATTTGAATATGAAACACAAGAACCTACGCCTTATGATATCCTCCAAATGGCAGATGCCTATAAAAGACCAGATCTTTGCAATTATTATTGCTCTCACAAATGCGAAATCGGCCATCGTTATGTTCCAGAAGTAGAAGTGACCGATCTGTCAAATATCATTTTGGAGACAATTGCCAGTCTGAATGAAATCAATCCTCTTACCGGTCGTCTGATCCAGATTGCCCGTGACGGTAAGATCAGCGATGATGAAATGAAAGATTTTGCTTATATTAGTAAAAAACTTGATGAAATTTCTTTAGCCATAGACTCTTTGAATCTTTGGGTAGATAAGACAGCCGGAGAACAGGGGCTTAATCTTGAGCTCTTAAATGCCGAAAAAGAAAAATTAAAATAAGCCATAACTCGACGAAAGGCAATGAACCATTTCTGACTCATTGCCTTTTACATTACATACGCTGTAATTGATTGACGATACTTTCTGTTCTTCGAATAGCTTCTTCTACCTGTCTTTTTGCATTATTGATTCGATCCTGGACCACCCAGTCCACAACAAAGCCATCAAAGAAATAATCCGCAAAAGAAAGAAAATCTCCAGTATCGATATTCAAGTTACATACCATATTTACATCATTTAATTCCCTGCTGAAATTACGAAGATCATACTTTGCCTGTTCCATATTCCGTTTGGCCTGATCCATTTTAGAATGTTTTAACATCGTAGTGAAAAAGCCGCCGCCAAACATATCTACCAGGCCCCAGTTCTTTGCACTGTTTAAATTTTCTTTTGCTGCCTGAAGACTGTTCAAAGCTCTGCGCCCAGCTTCAATTGCTTCTCTCTTTTCTTTTTCAATATCATATCCCATTCGTTTTCTCCTCCTGATTCATTATGAATGTGACGTCACCAAAGCTATAATGCCACCGACAATCAATAATGGAAAAGCAATGTACATCAGTCCACCTACAACCATACCAATCAATATCACCGGGAAGAAAATAACTGTGCAAAGTAGTTTCATAATTCCCCAGGATGCTCTTAACCCAAAAACAAAAAATTTTCCAACAAACCAAATCATACAAATTGCAAATAATAACGATAACATTTTTTTCTCCTTCTGAAACTCATTTTGATATGTGTCTTTCATTTTTTCTGTTCTTTTTCTGATAAATATTCAGATGTGTTCTTTATACCAAGCTTATTACTGAATGCCGAATTTCTCTCCATCTTTTCTATTATCCGGATTAATCGAATTCTCTGTGCCGCTTCCATCTGATCACTCCATTTATATTCTGCTTTTTTGTTGATATTGTCACTATAACAAATTTCTTTTTCATAATACACATCCACCATGAGGAATTGCATCTTTATATTTCTCGAATTTTGAGAATTCTGTCTTTATATTCCTCTGCATGAATTGTTCCTGAAGATGAATTGATTAAAGTCATATTGGAAAATGATGAACTGAAAAATCCAGCAATACATTTGGAAAATAAGCGTAAAATACATTCTCTTGTGACCATCAAAACGCCGGTATAGGATTATAAAAATCCTGTATCGGCGTTATTAACTGCTTTATTGATTGTGATCATTTTATTTTCTTTATTCAGATGAACTGCTTATCAGCAATGCAAGTATTATTTTGTTATGTCCTCATGGAATTCTAAAAATGATTTGTAAATCATCCCCAAGTCGGGAACGATTTGTATCTGTACAGTTATTCTGATACTTTATCAAAGAAATCTTCAATTAATTCCTGAGTCATTTTCCCCATAATTTATCTCCATTTATTCTATTTCCACAACTGCTTTTATTTCATCAACAAGTCTTTCTAATGTATCTTCATATGCTCTTCCCTTACTCTTCTTAGGATATTTTTTTATATACATGCATCCGAACCAGTTCTTTTAGTAGCTCCTCTATCTGCTTTGCCTTATCTGCAGAGCGGACTAAAAATCCCATCTCTATATTGCCTGATAGACCATGATAAGACAGATTGGCAGATGATACTAAAGACTTATCAGAATCAATGGTTAATATCTTCGCATGGGATGCTGCCATCTTATCATCGCTATTTTTCTCATACTCAAAGAACTGCAGATATTTACTCCGATATGCCAGCATTTTGACCAACGAGGCTCTGCTTTTCTCAATATCATTGACGTAGAATCTCACATAAACGCCCTGCTGACTTTTAGCAATAATTGTGTCCAGCATTCCAGTAAAATAATCTGAAATCGAATATCCCGTCATTACTACGCTCTTCTCGGCATTCTTTATCAACTTCTCAACAACATCTCTCGTTTTCTTTGTCTTAATCCTAAATGTTTCAGGGGCTGTAATTACTAACTCTATGGAATCGCTATGCTTCATGTTATACATTTCAAAACACAACGATAAAATATCATTTATCTCTGCATCCGTGCAGTTCGGAAACTGTTTTCTAAGTTCGTTAATCGAGGCAACCAGCACAGTCTCCGTTCCACGAATTGAATATGCCTCAATCGCCTGTACTATTGTAGAAGCTAAATACTCAGCCTTTATACTTGAATTCCACATAATACATTCACCAGCTCTTTAAAATATCCCATTTCTTCGTGTTCTGGCAATGGAACAACTAAGGCTCTATCTAAAAGCCTATTTCCATTTTCACAGGCTGTTTCGGAAATCATCGTACAAGAATGACAAGCAGCTCCATTTATCCTATCCGTGGTTGGATTTTTCATAAAACATTCTGGATCCGTCGTGCATGTAAGACCATTTTCCAAGGCTCCCTTTAATAATGGAATCAATTTTTCCATAGAACCAAGTTCTACCAGTCCGCCTAATGATCCTTCTTTATCTGCGGCTCCGGTATAAATCAGAAGCCCACACATTTTGTCACTACTATAGATTCTTTCATGTAAAGCGGATGAAGAGTAACCTGACTGAATAGCCATCTCTTTAATCAACATGTGAGATAGCGTATGAATCAATACATATTCACCATTTCTTGATTTGAAGTTTTCCCATCCCTTTTGCTTACAGTATTCCTCATAGCAGCTTTCATATTTTTTAGAACGTTCTGCCACTCTGCTGTTAGTAAGCCACTCATTCATGGTTGCTCTATTAAATTCTATGAAAATGCCTTCTCCATTGATTTCTACTGCTGGTAGCCATTTTTCAGGTCCGGATGATTTCAATTTGACTACCTGTTTCTGATCATCAACCTCTGGTTCGGGCATCTCTAACCTCGAATATCCTAGAAGAACCTTAACTTCTCTTAGTCTATGAAGCTTTATCACTCTGGAAAAATACTTCTTCAGACTATCCTTAATGGCTACCTCTTCAGCCTTGAAATATCTGACGTCATGCTGAAACTCCACTTGCTGGTGATGAGTTATCGCATTATATTCCATTTCCTTCAGTTCAACATAGTCTTTGATATTCTGCTCTAATCGGTTATATGCCTCATTGAACTCATCTCTAGTGAATTTACCTTCAAAATACTTCTCATAGCTCTTATTCAAGCCAGCGTCTCTTCCAAGCACTTCAATCAAAAGGTCAATATCTCTCCTATGTTCTGCCATAAGATCATTGATTGGATTTGTCCAAGGTGGAATAGATATGGCTGTTCTTGTTACTGGAAAATAAACATTCGATGCTCCACGCTGGCTAGGAACAATCTTTTTCTTACAGATCTTTTTTATAGCATTGGGTCTTTGCGGATGGTTTCCTGTACAGTTACATCCATCAAAGTTTTCCTTTTGCATTGATCCGCTCATCCGTCGTTTCGCACCGCAGTCACACTCTACTTCCAGTTCTGCAAGAGATGACGTTGTTCCAAAGGATTTCAGTCTCAATTTCTCTTTGCAATCGGTCTTTCCGTTATGGCACCACCATCTCCAAGGAAAATCGTCCATATGACCATCCTCGCAAATAGAAATAAATCTTGCAGGATACGCAGAATAATGACAATCCGGACATGATGCACTTCCTTGATGCTGCTTATAATTTTCTAAATAGTTAGTATTTTTCAGTTCCTCTCTAATATCAAACAATCGTTTACACCTATCGTTGGTGCACACATGCGTATAGGGAAAGGATGCCACTGGAATATTCTCTTTTCCCTTTGTACTCGGCATATAAAAATGCCGTACATTCATAAACGAGGCCAATCTAGAGTCTCGTATTTCTTGCCCGATATTATTTGCATTCCAGTACTCAATATCCAATACAGTCAGAGAATCATGTACCGCATCCATAATGGCTCCAGGGCCATATGTAGTAATAAACTGATTAGGTCTGATTTCCCCTAGCTTCTTCTCAAACATTACAGTGCTCCCCCTTCCTCATATAGATATACCGTTGAGGATTGCTCAACGTCTCTCATAGAATTTAATGTAGGCTTTTCCTTTCCTGTTATTGGTTGGCCGTAGTAGCTCAGTAATCTCTTGTTGTTTTCAGTATTTGTAACAAAATAGTAAAGATTTTCGTCCTTCGCTATTTCCTTCCACGTGCTTATAAATGCATCGATATCATCACTGGCAGATTCGTATGCCATCGGAGCAACAATTGAAATTCTCTCTAATATCTGATCTTTAATCTTCCCCAACTCTTCATCAGATATTGACAAAATATTAGAAGCTCCTTTGTTTCCAGCCATTGTTTCCGTTTGAAGTCTTAACATCGCTACTACTAAAGCATGAAGGACTCTATCCCTGGCTCTTGCAGCAAACGGCGTAGCTGTTGTACCTTCGACATATCAATACATTTGAGAATGAAATCCAACAAAGTTTTCATAGTTAGACAAATCCCTTGGCCTATATGGGTTATACACTGTAAAAATAATTCCAGGATATTTTCTTCCCACTCGGCTTGTTGCCTGAATGTATTCCGAGTTCTGCTTTGGCTGACCTACAACTGCCATTAATCCCAATCTATCTACATCCATACCTACCGCAATCATATTTGTAGCAATAACCACATCATAGCAGCTCTGTCTCTCTTTGGATGGATCAAATGGCTCCGCCAGCTTTTCCAATATTTCAGCAATTTGATAAGATGGAATTCTAGAAGTGATTTCTTTCTTACCGTCAAATCCTAAATATCTCTGCCTTGCATTTTTATATTTTTTTCTTAATACTTTAAGTCTGCTGTTAATATCGTCGTCCAGTAAGCGTACCGCACCACCAAGCTCTCGAATTGAGTTAAAGTATCCAACCAAGGTGTAGTAAGGATCAACATAATTCTGGTACTTAGGATCTTCCGACAAAATAAAGGCCTCTTGTAAAAGAACCGAATATAGCCTGATTAAAGTAGTCTTAACAGATTGTCCACTTGCGCAGATACCCACATACTGTCTGAAAGGTTTCTCCCCTTTCTCCAGTAGTTCTGCAATATCATTCTCTGTCAAGTCTTCTAGATCTCTAGATACAAGAGGAACCTCACGGATAAAATAGGAATCCCTAGTGTCAAATCCACTAGGTGGAAATTGGGCATAGTTTTCCCTTGCATACAAGCATTTGATCTGTTCTCCCGCATTCTTTATGGTTGCTGTAGAAACTACATATTTTGGATGTATTTTCTTTCCATTTTTCTCAAGACAACACATATCCTCAATAATGGTTTCATAACCACCATAGATTGTACCTAATGGGCCTGATATCAGATGCAACTCATCTTGAATAATCAACTGTGGAGGATAAAAAGGCTTGCATGCTTCTATTACGCATGCATCCAATCCATTTTTTGTATCCTTATTATGTCTTTTACCCACCAGTTCCTTCTCGTAACCGACAGCCTGATATCCATGTCGAGGGCAGAATCTATCTGTTCTACCAAATAACAGCCCCGCCTGCTCAGACCAAGGTAGTTTTGCAAATTTATCAACTGTGGAGATAACAACTGTAGGGCACTTTGCATATATTTCCTCGTCCACCAGATACACCGGAATAGACTTCCCACTGCTTTTTGAAAATTTGCATTTATCATAGGAGCAAGTAATCTTCACCGAGTTAGTCTTCGTATTGATGTCATAATTTTCTCTTCCGATTAACTTCCCACAATATGGACACCTAATAATCTGTTTTGTTACCTTGCGAACAAACTCTTTCCTAGAGTACTCATCCTTCTCGTACTCATCGAACTTATTAGGAGTTACGCTGCCTCCAACCCAATATCCAATAGAAATTGGCGTAGTTCCAAACTCTGCTTTTCCATTCTTTTCGCTACGTTCTCTTAAATCTTCCATTGCGACAATCAATTTCAGCAATCTGTCTCTTTGCTGAGTGGTTAGCAAACGCAACGTGTATCTAAGAAATACCGTAACGCCACCATCTTTTTCATAATCTGAATCTGACGTTAATCTTCTGTATGCAATGATAAACGCGATTAATCCCAAATATGCTTCTGTCTTACCTCCGCCAGTTGGGAAATATAGAAGATCCACAATGTTTCGCTCATCAGATTCAGGATCTATCAATCCCTTTATATTAAGAAGAATGAATGCTATCTGGAACGGTCTCCACTCACTATGATCCTGCTCAATTCCCTTCTCTTTGTTGTCTTTCATATAATCACTGAGACTACAAGGAATTCCTCTTCCACAATCCTTGGAGTAGGCCGTAATACTTCTCTGTAAATACATAGATTGATTCATGAACGTGAAGGCCTTAAATGCATTCTCATCCTTTTCAATCAAATCAATTCCTTCGTTCATCCTTCTTAAAGAATCTAAACATTTTTCAATAATGCTTTTTCCTGTCGCTTGGAATGAAGATTCCTGCATCTGCGGGTTTTCTTTTAATTCATTTTTAATCCAGTCCCCATACAAAGCAGTTAGCAGTCTTAAATTAGCAATACTTACCTCCTTTTTCTTTGGAGATCCTAACTGTAGCATGGAAAATGCCTTTTCAGGTACATCTTTTACCTGTGCACTTACACCTGAAATTTCGTGATCTGGAATAAATGTGGAATCAATAGAGTATGCATTTTCTTCATCTTCTCTTTTATTCCATGTTGCTGCGCATCCCCGTCCTCTACCGAAAATAGGACGGCCTTTATAATAGTATTCATCCTCTAATTCTTGCTTACGGCAAATATATTCAGGTATGAATACTGCCTCTTTATCTTTCGTTGAAACATGTAATTCAACTTGGAACATGACACGCTCATATTCCTTCTCATCTCCGCCCTTGTTATTGTTATGCAAATATACTGATAACATCTTATATCCATTATCTAGACGCATCTGTATAACATAGATAAATATATGCGCATTAGAATGTAGGGGTATTGTTTTTGCACGGCCAATATCATCAAGATTTAATTCCACTGTCTCCGCCATCTGTTCTCTTACATAAACTTGACGCTTTTTCTTTTTTTTATTTTCATAGTCTTCTTCTATCGATTCATCGACGACCTCTCCGTCATCCACCTTGTCCGAATAATATGAACCCCAATATACATCGACATTTATTTTGTTGGTTTCTTCTGACAGATAGAAAGATACTCCAATAGAGGATGGCTTCTTAAACCCACCCTTTGTGCTTTCATCAGGTTCTTCATCTTCTAACACAACCGACTCTGATCCATTACCATCAGCATCCAATCTTCCTTCTGTAAACTCAACATCATTATAATTTTCATCTTCTGTGATATCTGAGTCCGCTGGATATAACATGCCTGTGATATAACTATTCGTTGGTAACTCAGTCAGTGCTTCTTCCGCTGCAGTTGGACCAATGAGATCCATTCGCACAGCATCAAGCATCTTCTTTCTTACTTGTGCATATAAATAATCACTACGTTCTGCCATAATTCCCCCTGTTACTTATTTATCAATATTTTTTACCTCTACCGCTAATCCGAGAATATACTTCAGAGTATTGCCAATGATGATATCCTCACCGGATACCAATCGATATTTCCACTCTTTGCCATCAGCATCTACCTTTGATGCACATTCGCACCACTTTACACCTGCCCGTGCCTTTTCCTGTACATCTTCATTGTTGACCTGGTTGGCCGCCTTAACTTCAACCATATACTTACAGTTTTTTGTTTCTACCAAGAAATCAGGATTATACTGTTTTCCTGCTCTATAGAATAATCCCAATTGATTGAGCGGCGGCTTGATAAAGCGAACTACATCTTCATCATCTTCTAGCACGACCGCAAATCTTCTTTCGTCGTCACTATCAAAGGAATTTACTGGATAATAGGATTTTCTATAACCTTCAAACAAATAATTCTTGATATTCTTCTTATCTGCAACCTCTTTCTTATAACCCAGCTTCCCATCAACATGTTTAAGCTTTGTCTTTGCAAATGATCCGAAAACAATCAAATCCTGCTGTACATTATAGATAAATTCGGTGTGTTCCTCCTTTGAAGCGTAAATCTGCTGTCTCAAATCCTCCACAATGACTGTCGCATATCTTCTGATAATCCTTTTCTTTGTTTCATCATCCCCATCTATTAACCGCAGGTATTGTTCAACTACATCCAAAATCAAATCCGCATCGTCATAGCTGAACTCCGGGATACTTTCCAATAGTGAACAAGCAAGAGTATTCTCTGGATCATCAACCATCAGAGGATCCGCATCTAAAGTCTGAAGCAATCTATTATTTACCGCATCGTATCTTTCAATCTTAGAAGCAGCTACATCAAAATCCAGCACATTTCTTTTTACAGTAAAAGGCTTAAACTCAACCGATGAACTATAGCTAATACTGATTTTAGGTACTGATATCGCAACTTTTTTGAATTCCTCAACCTTCTGTTTAAAAATCTCTTTCACATACAATTCCGGAACATTCGATTTGCTTGGCTCATTGAGCTCTATAGTTATATCTATATTATCTTGGCTAACGGTTGTATCCGTAGGTGCCTGTTCTTCCTTACTTCCTGTATCGACACTGTTAGTATCGTCACCACTACCAAAAAGATCAAAAATTGTAATCTGACCATCCGGCTTGGAATCCTTTTTCTTAGGAGCTGCTTTTTTCACATAGGCCTTCTGGTAGGCTTCATACAGATTATCAATATCCTTGTTTGTATCTATTTCCTGGAAAGATTTGACATTAGCATCCTTAAACATGTCGTCAAATATAGAAATCTGCTGGTCTTGCACAACAGCTTCGACTTTTGCGACCTCTGTCTCTGGAATATCTTCATCATCAAGATTCCTTCTCTTAAACACCGGGTTGTCCTTAATATCATCAATAATTTCTCGATAATGATCGTGGGCAACAATATCCAGAGTATCTATTTCTTCTACATGTGTTATCTCTCCAAATGGAAGACGCAGACCACGCCCGATTGTCTGTAAAGCTAAGATGTCACTCTTAGCTGCATTGAGAGGAATAATTGTAAATAGATTATTTACATCCCATCCTTCCTTCAGTTTATAAACATGAAGTACTATTTCTACTGGATTCGTATTTTGCTCGATTGTGAGCAACTTCTGGATGTTCTCTTCCGTTTCCTCGCCTCTTGTACTTGAATCGATTTCAATTACTTTTCCAACGTACCTACCACCAAAGAAAGCATCCGAGTCTATCTTTTCTTTTATTTTTTTTGCATGTGTTGTATCTTTGCATGCCACTAAGACAATAGGTTTTATTTGCTCTAACCCATTGTCTATACAATATTTATATACAATCGCTTTTCTTCTCTCGTGAAGTTTGATGCCATCCTTAAGCTTCATTTCTTCGATATCATCGTCGGAATAGCCGGCGGTATTAGTCCTTCCCATAACCACAGGTATTTTCAGAAACTTACCAGCACCTTCTTCAAGTCCATAATGGAATATTATATTTTTATTTGTACTTTTTGGTGTTGCTGTAAACTCCAATCCAAGTACAGGATTTAAGTAATTGATTGCTGTCTTTGATGCCGGGGCATAATATCTATGAGCCTCATCCATACAAAACACTAAATCATCAAAGGATCTCAGAACATCCGCAAAGGAGCCACCCAGATTTTCATTGAATTTATGAAACTTAAATTCAAGGTCTCCACGGGTAAAAATCTTCGATATATTAAAGATGAAGAGTTGGATCTCTGAGGTCTTTTCGATTTGAAGTTCACTTTGCACATAGCGAACAGGATATGACAAATAATTCTCACCGTCATATACCTTGGGTCTACCCATCTCGGCTTCCAAGCCCTTAAACATATATTTAGGATTCCCGGGAACTGTTTCTCTTCTCATCTTGTCATAGATTGTATTGCCTGGACATAGGATAAAAAAATGCTTATATCCCTTGGTTTTATAAAGATAATAGATGCATGCACCCATTAGTCTCGTTTTACCAATTCCGGTTGTCATATCAAAACAAAAAGATGGAAAGTCAAATTCCTTGTCTACAACAATCTTGTGAAGCTCTTGGCAATTTTCTGATGCAACTTTCTCAGCTTCTGATTTTGAAGCTGTTTTATATTCAATCTTTGAACTGATATTATCAAAACACTTAAGAGCCTCATATTGAGGATCACGCAGACTCATCGCCCACTTGATTTTATCTACTGAACTCATTCTGCCGCCTCCTCATTTTTATAGTCAAAATTACATTTCTCTAGTAGATCTTTAGGTATCTTCTTAACCTCTACATTTTCCGGCAAATTCATATCTGCTTGATTTTTTTTACAGTATATAATCAAGCTCTGATTGTCACCTAAATTCTTCATTACTGACATCACATATTTCGAATTTACAAACTCTTCTGTGATATGAATAAACCTATTTTCTGACGAATATCCCTGAAATTCTCCAGATGGATCATATGTAAATCCTTCTATCTTACAAATGGCTTCACAAACCATATCCCATGTGTAAGATGGATTTATTTGATATATTGGAAGAATAGGATTTTTTACGAGTAATGGCTCTGCTAGCTCATAAAATTTATAGCCACCACCTCCGACCCAATTTACTTCCTTTGATATTCCTGTCTGTTCTCCTGCAATAACTGCGTCTAATCTCTTCTTACATAAAAAATAAGCTTGGTTTCTTAACTCTATGCCTATCCATTTTCTTTTCATCTTATGTGCAACTGCTGCAGTAGAACCCGATCCTAAAAAACTATCTAGAACCCAATCCCCTTCCCGAGAAAAGTGTGAAAAAATCATTTTTAATAATACCTCTGGTTTTTTTCCACCTCTAAATTCAGCTCCGCCTTCATGTCTGCAGTTACCAAAATTAGCCGCAAAATCAAAGAATCCATTTATAGGAATCTCTTTCGTCATATCATCAGAATTCAATTTGTCCATAGGAACTCCCTGATAATATTTGCCTTTAGTCGCAGTGGCTCTATTGGGACCAGTAAAATATCTATAATCATATCTGTCGTCCCCTATTCCATATACTTTGTACAAGACCCCCAATCCGTCATCACTACTTCTTCCTGTAAGATAATCTCTAAAAAACCTTCCTGACGAATTACCATCTAATATTGTTCCAGATGCCCAAATTTCTTTTAATCCATATTCAGAACCCTCACCTTCAACAATTTCATAAGATTCTTTTTGATATACTTCTACTTTTTTTCCACCAAGTTCTAAAATTTTTTGTGGATCACCATTTGTTTTGATACTATATACAAACTTCTCATATCCGCTACTAACTTTATCAAGAATAGGTTGTGCACTACTGCTCTTTCTATAAACATGAATATATTCAATTTCTTTATGAAAAGACATATCCTGCTTTAAGGTTTTTTCAGGATATCTGACCCGGACGTAAATTGTTGTCAAATAATTTTGACGACCAAATACCTCGTCTAATAATACCTTTAAGTAAGCTCCTTCTGAATCATCGATATGACAACATAAAAAACCATCATCGCGTAGTAAATTTCTTAAAATTAGAAGGCGCTCTCTCATTAAACCAAGCCAAATACTATGTTCAAGATCATCGTCATAGTACTCAAACGCTGATCCCGTATTATAAGGTGGATCTATATATACACACTTTATCTTCCCAGAAAAATCATTTTCCAATGCCCTTAATGCGAGAAGATTGTCTCCATGTATGAGCATGTTTTCCGAATCTTCTCCGTTTGATTTTTCTGGGTCTTCAATCAATATTCTTGGTTCCAGTCTTTCTTCTTCATACTTACCAACCCATGTAAGTTCGAGTTTTCCTTGTTTCTCCATTTTTTACTCCTAAAATTTGATAACTATCTTTGTAAACAGAACAGGTTTCTTCAGTAAACCTTCTTCAAACCGTACTTTCATATCCTGGGCTTCTTTTTCAATGATGTCCACAGTTTTGTGAAAGCTCTGTTCTCTATCTTTTTGCTTATTACTCAATTCATCTATTCTCTTTTTGATAGCAATCTTTTCTTTAAAATTAGTTTCGTTTTGATATTGATTTCTCAAATCATCAATCTCTGAACTATCCTTTATACTTAATATAAATTCTTCTTTCCTAAGGTTGATCCAGTTTTCAATTCTCTCGTCATTTTGAGAAATAAGAATTTTGCACTTTTCGGTATGTTCCTGGAACAAATACTCATCTACATCTTTGATAATTCCAGCAACATTATCCGGTGCTTCTTCTATAAGATTGTCATCCATGAGACTACTTGTAAGAGTTCTTATAAGCTCATCTTTTGCGGCATAAATCTTCCCTTTTTCGTCAGATATCTGGAACACAGATTGAATCAGTTCCTCTCCGGCGTAATATCCGCCAATTAGCAAATACCCATGTTCTATTCCTGGAATATTCAAACCATTTATCAGCTTATAGAACCGGGGATATATGACTTGTTTGTGTGAAAGATTCACTTTTTCCCAATAATCCCGTTGATTTTGATAGCCTTGAATATCTGACAATATTCTCTCAAAAGTCTCTTTATGCTGTTCTGGAGCCTCCCTGATAATCAAAGATTTTAATTGCTCTATCTTTTTGTTTCTTTTTCTATCCAGCTCTCGTTCTAGCGATGTAAACTCTTTCGAAAAGTCCTTAGAAGTTTTACACTCTTGATAAATATGAGATACCCGCTTTTCAAAATCAGCTCCGCTCTCCAATAGACCTATAGCGCGATCCGATGCACCAAACACACCCTTGAACAGTTCAAATTTATTTGAAAGGATCTCATAAACTCTTTTGTCAGCAACATTTTGTGTATTAAGCAGATTGAATACCACAACATCATTCTTCTGCCCGTATCTATGGCATCGTCCGATTCTCTGCTCAATTTTTTGTGGATTCCAAGGCAGATCATAGTTAATAATCGTATTGCAAAACTGTAGATTCAATCCTTCTGATCCCGAATCTGTAACCAAAAGAATTTTGTAATCTTCCTTAAATGCCTGCACGATAGCATTTTTTAATTCAACATTCCGGCTTCCAAAATATTTACCGTAGTTTCTATTTCTCCATGCTCGGAAGAGCTCCTTTGTTGTATCATCCCCAGAAGATCCATTAAACTTCAGTATTTGACCTTGATATCCTTCCTCACTTAATTCCTCGAATATATATTGTTGTGTTCTTACAGATTCTGTAAAAATTACGACCTTTTCTTTTATTCCTGCGTCTCTCTGAAAATCAAATGCTTTACGCACTGCTGTTTTTAACGCAGTCATCTTTGCATTCTTTTTTATCTTCTCTGCAGTATTTATAATATCGTCGATTTCATCGATCTCGTGTTGAATGAACTCGTTAACCTTTTCTCTTGTATACAACTGATCAACATTATCATTTTCCTGTTCGTCTTCTACCTCATCATCATCAAAGAAACTAAAGAAGAAATCCAGACTTTCCTCCACACTTTCTTCTCGCGTCGTTTCTTTTAAAATTACTAAGCGATTTTTCAGCGTCCTAAAGGTTTCTGCAACAGCCATACTTGATGAAGCAAGTAGTTTTCTGATTACAGAAGTAATAAGTGTTCTATGCGAATTGGGTAATGCAAACAAAATCTCTTTCTTTAGATAATTATTTATTTTCATGTACAACTCAACTTCTGGTAGAGACAGCTCGAAGTCTACAGTCATCTCTTTTCGTTCCGGAAATTGAATATAATCAGACACCTCTTTTCGCAATGTTCTTTGCAATACAGCGTTTACTTGATGTCTTAAATCCTCATACTGTTCATTTTTTATATATCGATCTGAAAATACAGCTTTACTGTAAAAGATTCTTTCATCTATAAACTGAATGAGACCAAACAAATCAAATAAACTATTCTGCATCGGAGTAGCAGTTAGCATTAGCTTAGGAATCCCCTCTGTTAACTCATAAAGATTACTGGCCATCTTAGATCCATTTTTATAAACATTACGTAATCTATGAGCCTCATCAAAAATACAGAAGCTCCAAGGAACTTTTGTAAATTCTGATTTTCTCCTTGATGCAAAGTTATAAGATACAATTACAACAGCACTTTCATTTTTTACATATGACTTATATTCGTCCCAATTTCCACTTTCAACGATAATTGATTCCACCTCAAACTTCTCATCCAGCTCTACCTGCCATTGCTTTCTTAGGTTTGAAGGCATCACCAATAATATTTTCTGGCTTCCACTATTAAGCAGATATTTTAAAACCAGGCCAGCTTCAATTGTCTTACCTAATCCAACTTCATCTGCTAATATCGCACCGCCCAACTTCATTGCAGCAAGTGAGAATGTAAACGCCTCTACCTGATGAGGGTTTACATCAATATCTGCCGTTGAAAGACAACTGTATGGATTTTTTTTGAGTTCTTGCTGTTTAATCTCAGCATAGGTTGCTTCAACAATTCCCACTTCGCAATTCTCCTTATAAAAGCTGCTTTTTTATCTCCTCGGCTATCGACCTTGCCATCATAGGAGGAACAGCGTTTCCTATCTGCTTGAATTTTTCTCCGCGACTTCCTTCAAAGAAAAAGTTATCAGGAAAAGTTTGGAGTCTAGCTGCCTCTCTAACTGTTATTGAACGACATTGAGCTCTATCTGGATGAATAAAATAATGACCATCCTTTGCCAAATGAGCTAATACGGTATGACAAGCTTCATCATTTCCCTCAACAACCTTAAATCGATCTTTGAAGGACGTTTGGTTTCTATGTGTTTTCAATTCATCTGGAAGTCTATCGTAACTAATTTTCTCTCCTCGGTTATATGCATCGATTGCCATTCCATAGATTGTCACATCTCTATCGTTATTGGGTCGTGCAATGTGATGTGTTACGACATCTTCTTCCGTTCTAATATTATTTTCTTTTAGATAAGCACTACATTGATCGTAAGTTAAACGATAGGCATCGTTTTCCTGTCCACGCTCAACTGGTGCTAAATCATCAAGTAGATCATGGACGGTTGCATTTGATCTAATCTTTTCAAATTCTGGATAAAAATGATCTGTGCCTTTTCTCCACCCAATGATTATAATACGCTTTCTTTTTTGTAAAACTCTAAAGTCAGCAGCATTTTGCTCTTTAAAATCAATCTCATACCCAACTCTTTTAAGATGTGCAGTTAGATTTTTAAAAGCATCTCCACCACGTGCAGTAAGTAGTCCCGCAACATTTTCAAATACAAACATCCTGGGCTGATATTTTGTGAGGAATCTCGTATACATCTTATATAATTCGTTACGTGGGTCTTCTTCCATTGGCGTAAGCATATGACTACTCTGTGCACGACCAACAAGCGAATATGCTTGGCATGGTGGTCCGCCAATAATCACATCCACATCACTGACTTTATCTTCTTTAAGTATGGTGTCTATTTGTTCAAAGATCCCTGGTAAGGTATCTGGCGACATCTCAGCATTGATTACTGTCTTAATCACATCGTCTGGAATATGTGAAAATAATTCATCCCTAGTAATCTGACCACGCTCATACTGATAATATAAATCTAGTTCATTATTCTTCTTTAGATAATAATAAGCCGACCTTGTTTCTAGCGTCTTAGATGCTGACTTATTCATTTCAACGTGAGCAATTGGATTAAATCCTGCTTGAAAGAATCCTTCAGATAGTCCACCGGCACCTGCAAATAAATCTATAAAATTTAATTGTCTATTTTCATTCTTAAACATTATTTTATCAATTCTCATCTTTCAGCAGTTTAGTGTCAGTTCTACGCATACTTTCAATTAGTAAAATTGCTTTTTCTGAAAGCACATACTTTCCCCTTGTTGCCAGTGAAACATATTCCTCGTTTTGTAATTGTCCAATCAGAGAATTCACTTTCGCCTTTGACATTCCTAGCTCATTTGCAATTTCGCTTTGTGTCAATGGAACCACTTTCTTATCTAGAACTACTGTCTGATTTTCGTATAGCAAATTCAAAATTTTATAGCTGTCATTCAAAAAAAGATCTATTCTCATATGTTCCCTTTCTTTTTTGCATAAAAAGACGAATTTATTATACCACAAAACTGATTTTTGTTGAACTTAGATTCTAATTTTTTATACTCTACTTCGTACAATAAAACGGCGAAGCTCAGACTCATCAAAATCATAGCTCCGCCAACATAATTTATATATATTAACTTCTTCATTTTCCTCGACCAAAATAAAATATATTCCTGCTTCCTGAATACGCGGAACATATAATCCTTTTGACCTTCTGATACTGCTCTAAGCAGGATATTATCGTTTTTCGCCAGTGTCATGCCATCTTTAGGCAAACTCATCCTGTTACTATACTTATCTTCTTTATTCATTTTCTCTCTCAATCTTTTTCATCTAGTATTTTTATTACAATCATATAGCAACAGATGAGTCAACTCTATTTTTCAGCCAATCAATTATAATTTTTTCGAATCATCAACATTAAATCTTCTACACATGTAAGAAGCCACAATAATGCGGTACTAACTCGAACAGCTTTTAATATCTTTCGGTTCTTTTCTTTTTCCGGGATCTGCATCACTGTTATCATTAGCATAAGTGCCTGTATCTTATTTGCATGTACCGCTTGTCTTCGCTCCATAAGCTTCATTTTCGTTTCTATATTTGACTTCATTAGTTGAACCCTCCTGTTAAAAATCAGACTCATCCGGATCCATAAATTCCAACTCATCATAATCAAGTCCGGCATCCGCAAAAATATCGATCTCATCGTCGTCATCAAGGATACTTTTTTCATCATCCTTCATCATTTCGTCCATGAATTGAAACTGTGCAGCCCGTTCCCAGCTATCCAATTTCCCGTCTCTGTTAAAATCAAACATCTTATCAAACCCAAACATGATTTTTCCTCCCTTAGCTTTCTTTATTCTTCAACTTCTGTTTCAGCTTTCTTAACCTTCTTTTGATTATCCAGAAGACTCTTCTTGCTGATGCTGCAGATTGTTCCGTGATCTGTGACAAGTACCACTTTTGCTTTTGCTTTCTTTCCGATTTTGTCATAGATTCTTCCGGCACTCATGGAATCTCCGATCACTGTATAGGAACTATTTGCTACATATCCAATCTTTCCCAAACCTTCGTAAGTTACTTTAATTGCTTCCTTGTCATACTCATTGTCTGGTTCTTTTTCTAATCGGATCTTCGCTCCTTTTTTCAGAAATTCTTTTCCAAAATAATGGTTTGTTCCTGTCAATGTAAAATAAATCTTACTCATTGTCCTTCCTCCTAATCTTCCATAAACTCGAAATATTCCTGCTCACTGGCAAATAAAATGTATTTGCCTTCTACATATCCCATATATCCGTTGCTTGTGTCATAACCTTTCATTTGCCAGTCCTCCTTGGATTTTTCTTCTTTTTTGATGTTATCATCTTACAATAAATGGCTGTGCAAAAATCCCGACAACCAACCCTGCTAAACTTCTCGGATCATTTTTGTATTTAATAACTAAGAGATAGAGAATAGCAAGGACAGGAAGTGGTTACCCACCTTCCGGACATTCGTCTCAAAACAGGGGTCCTCCCCAGTTTTGTTAGGCTCGCTTCGCTCGTAGTATACAGAAAGGAGCTGCTCATGGCTGAAAGAAAAAGAGAAATTCAAGTTAAATTCTGGATTACACCAGAGGAGAAAAAGATGATTCGCAAGAAAATGATCTTATCAAGAACTGCAAACATGGGAGCCTATCTTCGTAAGATGGCAATCGACGGAATCATCGTAAATACTGATACGACGTACCTTGAGAAACAGTTTTTGAAATGCATAAGATCGGTGTGAATGTAAACCAGCTGGCAAGGCTTGCCAATGCTACCGGTTCCGTTACACCGGAAGAAATGAAAGAATTGAAGGGAATGATAAAAGAAATATGGCATATATTAAGATCTTCGGCATCAAATCTACAGTAAAGAAAGCTGTAGATTATATCACCAATCCGGATAAGACCGACGAGCAGAATCTGGTTTCTTCTTATGGTTGTTCTCCGGAAACTGCGGATCTGGAATTTGCTATGACTGCAAAACTTGGAAAAGATAATGTAATGGAGAAAGGGGACAGCCTGGCCTAGCATATGATTATTTCCTTTAAACCAGGTGAGATTACGGATCCGCATATTGCTCATGAAGCAGCAACTAAGATTGCGGATGCGACTCTTAAAGGCAAGCATGAGTATGTTCTTTCTACTCATGGCAGAAGTTTCCATCTGCCACACGACTTCTATTGTCAGTTACCCCGGAATAAACCGGGGCAATCTTTTTTCATACAGTGCTCGTTTGTCTTGTTCACGCGTGTATCCCATCTCAGGGAACACCCAGTCCGTTAGCGCCATCGCAGGCAGCCTCAGTCATATCGTGTATGGTCTCCAGGATCCTCACTCCTCCTGGCCGACATCATTCGGGAGTATCATTATCAATTCGCCGCTTTGTCAAGAAAGCCATTGCCGCAGCAATGTTTCAATGCAAACCTCTGTTTCTGTTCATCCTCGGACCGATTGTCCTTGGACTTATCCGGAATCCTATCTGGCAGGACTCCGGCGAACTGGCAAGCTCATTTAATTATCAAAGTGCTGATCCGGCTTTTTGATTCAAATTTTTGATCTGTAGCCTTCTCAACTTCTAAATACAAAAAAGTTTGGGAAAGTTTAGGGAGAAATGAAAATAGATAAAAAAAATAAAAACGCCAGTGAAATGACTCCACTGACGCCTTACAAATACTATTGATTTTTCTTTTGTTATAAAAAAAGACCATCTACGGTTTTACGGTAAATGATCTTTTTATTGCCAATATTCCATTTATATCATTTTGTTTTCATAATCTTGTAACTCATGGAAAATATCATCCACATATACAACATCATTTTCTATTCTATATAACATAAAATATCTGTGCTGTTGAAAATTTATTCGACGATATCCCAGACTCTGTAAACGTGGATTGTCGCATACTTTCAAACTACTCGCTACATACTTTAACTTTTTAATAGTATACTCAAAATCATCAAGCACATTTTTCGCTGCTTGCTTATTTTTCTTAGCGAAAAGCAGATACTGTATAAACTGATTCAAGTCTTCTTGTGCTTCAGCTGTTACAACTATTTTATAATCCATATTTTCCTCTTATATCTGAAATCACATCATCTGCATTTCGGTAATTTCCCCTTTTTGAAGATTCTCTGGATTGTTCCAGTCTTTGAAGCATCTCTTCTTCTGTCATAGATGTATAAGGATTATGCACAGTTCGTTTTATTTCAAATGGAAATCCATTATATGCAACCGCCTGCGTTAAAAACATCCTTATTGCTGATGTCGTGTCAGTTCCAAGATCTTTAAAAAGCTGATCTGATTTATTTTTCAAATCATCGTCTACCCTGATCTGAATTGTACTTGCCATTTTAGATACCTCCTTTTTTCTTCATTATAATGCTATTTCATTACTAATTCAATACAATTGTATTGATATTTCACTTATTTCTTTGTACTTATCTAAGATAGTAGGTATGGAATCTTAGATTACAATTGAGGTAGGTACAATAAAAATACAATCGGCACAACTTTTTCTTTCTGTACTCATTCAGTTCCTGACGTCCAATGATTGGGATGCCAGGATAACCACCTGTCTGTGTCCTGATTGCCGGAGAGCTTGTCTGGGCGCACAATTCCGATTTATCCAATTAAACAAATTCTTTTTTATTTTTTCTTTTATCCTATCACACTCGCACCAAATGGCATGAAAGACAGTCTTGCCATCTTGAAAAACTGCTTTCCAAATGGAATTCCAACTATCGTAATACACCATATACAACCAACTATCAGGTTTCCAAGTGCCATTTCCCATCCAAAAAATATAATCCATATAAGATTTACCAGAAACGAAAACATGCCATTTCCATATACGATTTCTTTTCCAAACGGCCAGAATGCCAGGGTTGCAAATTTAAAGCATTGCAGACCTACCGGAATTCCAATAATTGTAATACACCATATGCATCCTGCAAAAATCCATGCCAGTCCACCCAGTAATCCTCCAAATATAAACCAAAGAATATTACCTATAGTTCTCATGACAATACATCCTCCTTATCCAATGTTTAATATTCTTTTGCAATTTCCTCTGTTATCTCATATATCTCTTTAAATTTTTCTAAGTCCTCCGGCGATCTGATCAGCATGATTTCTTCGATTTTTCCGGTCCGTATGTCTTTGAACCCTGCTACTTCTTCTCCGGTACAAATACTTGCACGAATAACTGGTTTCATATGTTCTCGGTCATATGTTTTTTTCATGATTTTCTTTTTGAATAATCCCATACTTCATCCTCCGAATAATTACAGTAACAAGATCAACTATTAATTTCTGGAACATTTTTCTGCATCGATTGCCAGTACAAACATCAGCGCATCCAACGCATTTCCTGGATCCTGCACATCAATAACATATGTATCAGTCATATGAAACAGTTCTTTACTAACCCGTGCAATTGAATAACCGCTTCGATCAAGAATGCTATAGTTCCATTCCATAATGGTTCCATCAATATGCCATCCATTGTAATCAATATTATAATGTGGCGTCAGGAATGAGAATTCTTTGCTCAGGCATCCAATATAACTGCCATTTTTATAAATCTCAAATTTAGGAAGAAAAGTAAGTACTTTCTGAACAACCATTCCTACTTCATTTCCATAGGCATCATAAATTACAAGTTTATGTCCCCAGGACAACTGACCTTTTACTACATAAACAGTGTTGCCTGCTTCATCATAGATATCATAGCTGTCAAACCATGAAAACAGCCTTTGTTTAAATAATAACTTCATAACTTTTCACCGCTCTCTCCAACAGATATAATTGGTTCTTTACACTTCTTCGATATTGGCTACGTGGATTTTTCCATCAGGTTGTGTATGGCTTTTCCATTGTTCTTTTGTTATGACATTTGTATGTCCAACTCTTACCTCATTAAGCAATGGTACTGGAACCTCATCGCAAGTATGATGATAAATAAATCCAAGTTTCTCCTGTACTCTTTTGGACTTTTTATTTCCGTCATAATAGCCACACCATATTGTAGTCATTTCAAGCGTTTCAAATCCTCGTTTCATAAGCGCATATGCCGCTTCTGGCATATACCCTCTGCCCCAGAATGGTTCTCCCAACCAGTAACCAAGTTCACATTCATCATCTCTATCTGTCATATCTGTATGTCCGTTTAGTTTTAGTTCAACAGCTCCTATTGCAACATTATTCTCTTTTTCACAGATTGCATAGCATTCTGCTCCGGTGAAAACATTGTCAATAACATATTTACTTGATTCGATATCCTTGTGAGGAGGCCATCCGGCAATTGGCCCTACTTTTGGATTTTTTGCATAAGTAAACAAACTTTCTGCATCATCTTGCGTCCACTTTCTTAAAATCAATCTTTCAGTTTCTAGTATCATTTTAAAATATATCCCTTCAGTATTCAATTTCGATTTATCCAATTAAGACAATTCTTTAGGTTAGAATCGATGATGGAGTAAACGAAAAAGCAGTTTTGACATTTCAGTGAACTGCCCCTTCGTTTACTCCATTTTCGATTTGACCTAATTGAACAAAGTGAGCGTCCGAGTAGCTACTACCTATGGACTTTTAATCTTTTGTTCTTATCCATGATTATACAGGATTTCCTGTGCAGACGCTACAGAAATCAAGAATTTTCAGATAAATAGGTATAACAATTAAACCTCAGGATTTTGAGGCTTAGAAAACATATAAAAGATTTGGATTTTAACACCTTTGCGGTATTCTCAGTTGTGGTTTTCCAAGATGTCCACCGCAGGATTTACATACATAGATGTTTATCCCGTATAGCTGTTTCAATATTTCTGGCATCTCCTTATCCCTGAGCTTTGAAAGATATTTTTTGCATCCGAGGAGATTCCGGCATAAAGTGAGCTTTTTGTGTTTGCTGCGGGAACATAGAAGCCCATAATGCCGGATCCTGACAAAACGTCTGGGTGGCACATGCATCAGAAAACGCCGTATAAATTCAATACCAGAAAGGGTCAGTTCCTTCCATTGTCCTTCCTCTTTTTTTGCAAGCAAAAAAGTCCTGACATCCTGACAGGTAAGCTCTTCAGGATTCTTATTCTGATATTTCAGAAAATAAGAGACATAGTTTTTATAGCAGTTGATGGAACGTTCTTTAAGGTTACGGATTTTCCGGCTTCCTCAAGCTGTTCTAAATATTTTTCATACATAATAAAATCCTCCATATAAAATCAGTAGTTATCCGGAACACTGCTTTATATGGAGGTGCATTTGGGTCATAAAACCGCTTGCCAACCAAGCGGAAGGGTGGTATTCTTTTCATAGGCAGTGGGAAGGTCGATCCTGTTTGATTGTTTCGTTGTGGTGACTTAACAATACTACTTTTAGGACTTGCTTTCCACTGTTTTGTTATAGAAAAAAGAAAATCGCTATGCCATAGCCTTGGTAGGCCATCGCGCAGCGATTTTGTTCAATTTATGTTTGCAGGTTTGGGAGAGATTGTTTCTTTTCCCGCCTTTTCTCTGATTTACATCCCCGAATAAGGGGTGACAACAGAGCGGAACTCAAATGTTAGCTGGACTTTTTCTCACATGCTCTGATTTGATCTCATATATAAATCCAGCAGAGATTTTGCTCTCCACCGGTCTGCTTTTATCCTAATTATGTTCCCCTTGCATTGATTTTGCTAATAATGTCAGACAGGGATAGTCCACAGCTGGAAATTAGTTTTTCATTTAAGTAATTATTTCAGTCCCAAAAAGACATATGAATTTTCACAACCTGCTTCTTCTAAGGAATTAAAAAACAGACCATATAACAACTTTATATGCTCTGTCTTTTTATTCCTACAAATCTTCGTGCAGTTTTACATCGCT
>ENA-UONS01000281-UONS01000281.1-human-gut-metagenome-genome-assembly--contig:-CS19-NODE-281-length-62539-cov-11.030472_pt1 | contig 62539 bp, 63 predicted proteins | sample MGYA00242458_ERZ724005 | MGnify/ENA metagenome assembly ERZ724005
CTACCATATCTATCAGAAAAAGCCCAGCATTTGATGGACTTTTTCGACGAGCTGGAAGGTCCCGAAGCCATAAGGCTTCGGGACCTTTATTTCGTATGAAGAAGGCATGGCCGCCGGTAAACCGATGGTCATGCTTTTTCTATTAGCTTGCAGCCCGCGGAGCCGTTGGCAAACGCGGACCAGCGTCCTCACATCCAGATGGAAAAGACGCGCAGGATGGGTTCAAACATCCGCCGCAGCAGGCCGCGGTGCGCCCACTCCTCGGGCGTGACGGCATGGCTTTTATCCAGAATGCCGTCCATGTCCTCCAGCAGGCTCTCGATGGCGCTCGCGCCGTAGAGCATGACGCCGCACTCGTAGTGCAGCTCAAAGCTGCGATAGTCGAAGTTGACTGAGCCGACAAAGGCCGCCTCGCGGTCGACCATGATGCTTTTGGCGTGCAAAAAGCCAGGTGTATAGCGGTACACCTTTACATGGTGCTCAAGCAGTTCCCCGATGTAGGAGTCCGCCACCGCGTCGGCGTACCAGTGATCCGGCGTACCGGGCAGCATCAGCCGGACGTCCACCCCGCCGTCGCCGGCGATGCACAGCGCGCGCATGATATTCTCGTCGGGGATAAAATACGGCGTCGTGATATAAAGGAAGCGGCGCGCGCTGCCGATGAGCTGCAAAAAGGTATCCTCGGCGGGGTTGTCGGGATTATTCTGCGGACCGTCGAGAAACGGCTGGCAGAAGCCGTCCGATGCCGGCGAGGTGTGAGGCCGGTAGTAGTCCCGCTCCTCGTGCAGCTCGCCGCCGAGAAAGCTCCACATATTGAGGAACGCCGCGGTCAGGCCCCAGACGCCCTCGCCCTCCAGGCGGATGCCGCTGTCCTTCCAGTATCCGAAGCGGTCAATGAGGTTCGCGTACTCGTCGGCGATGTTCACGCCGCCGGTGTAGGCGGTCTCGCCGTCGATGACCGTGATCTTGCGGTGGTCGCGGTAATTGAAATAGAGGCGGTTGACATACTCGTGCACGGGGTTGAAGACGATGACCTCCACGCCCGCGTCGCGCAGCGTCTGCAGGCTCTCCGCGCTGAAACGCTTGATGTTGCCGAAGTCGTCGAAGATGATCTTGACCTCCACGCCGCTGCGGGCGCGCTCACAAAGGGCCGCGCTCATGCGGTCCCAGAGCTTTCCCTCGGCGAGGATAAAATACTCCATGAAGATGAAGCGCTCCGCCGCTTTGATGCGACCGAGAATATCCTCCAGCAGCAGCGCCCCCTCGGGAAGATAGACCGCCTTCGTGTTCTGATAGAGATAAAAGCCGCGGCTGCTCAGATACTGAGATACACGCGACCAGCCGGGCAGCGCGCGCTGCAGACGGTCCGCGTTGAGCGCGCTGCGGTTTCGCAGACTCTCCGGCTCCTCCGGCGGAAGCTTCGGCGCCGTCTGACGCTGTAAGCGCTTGCGCTGCGTGTCGCCGCCCCAGAGAAGGTAGAGGATCAGGCCGACCACCGGCACAAAGAGGATGGGAATGATCCACGCCACACGGTAGGAAAGGTCGCCCGGCTTATTGTAGATATACAAAGCCGTGATCAGGGCGATGCCCTCCAGCGCGCCGTAGATGAGCGCAAAGTGATCCTTGAGGTAGCGCGTTGTGAGCACCACGAACAGGACCTGCACCGCCAGCAGCGCCGCCGCCAGCGCGATGCGCAGGGCCGCAGCGATGCGGCGCTCTCCCCTTTGCTGTAACCGCGGCTTTTTCATCCGTCCTCTCCTTCCCTCTCGTCGGTCTCTTTAATGGCTGCCGTTCTTCGTCAGCAGCTCCTGCTTGATGTCATAGAGCTTTTGGCTCAAGTCCACATAGTAGCGGTGGGGGTTGTCGAAGCGCTTGACCTCGTCCCAGAGCGTATCGACCTGCGCGGCGCAGTAGGCGCGGATCTCCTCGAGCGAAGGCTGCTTGTAAACCAGCTCGCCGTTTTTGAAGATCGGCACGAGCAGCTCGCGTGCCTCGAAGTGATAGACCTCCTTGCGCTTCCAGGTCGCCTCGGGGTCGAAGATGGTCATTTTGTCGCTGTCGTCCACCGTTTCGTCGTAAACGCACAGGTAGTCGGCGATGGCCTTGCCCGTGTCGCGGCCGTAGAAGCGGTAGAGCTTCTTGAAGTGCGGCGTGGTGATCTTGCCGACGTTCTCGCTGATCTTGATCTTGGGGACTACATTGCCGTCCTTATCCTCTACGGCGACGAGCTTGTAGACACAGCCGAACACCGGCTCGCTGCGCGCGGTGATGAGCCGCTCGCCGACGCCGAACGAATCGATCTTCGCGTCCTGCATCCACATATCGCGGATGATGTACTCGTCGAGCGAGTTGGAAACGGTGATGGTCGCCGTCTCCCAGCCGGCCTCGTCGAGCATTTCGCGCGCCTTGCGGGAAAGGTAGGCGATGTCGCCGCTGTCGAGGCGGATGCCGCACTTGGTGATGCCCTTCGGGCGCAGCACCTCGTCAAAGGCGCGGATGGCGTTGGGGATGCCGGAGTGGAGCGTGTCGTAGGTGTCCACCAGCATGATGGCGTTGCCGGGATAAAGCTCGCAGTAGGTCTTGAAGGCGTCGTACTCGGTGTCGAACATCTGCACCCAGGCGTGGGCCATCGTGCCGAGCGCGGGCACGCCGTAGAGCTCGTCCGTGATGGTGCAGGCCGTGCCGATGCAGCCGCCGATGTAGGCGGCGCGCGCGCCGACGATGGCGGCGGCGGTGCCCTGCGCGCGGCGGGAGCCGAATTCCATCACGCCGCGGCCCTTGGCCGCGCGGGCGATGCGGTTGGCCTTCGTGGCGATCAGGCTCTGGTGATTAATGGTCAGCAGCGCGAAGGTCTCGACGAGCTGCGCCTCGATGGCGGGCGCACGCACAATGACCATCGGCTCCTTCGGGAACACGGGCGTCCCCTCCGGCACGGCGTAAATATCGCCGGTGAAGCGGAAGGTGCGCAGATATTCCAGAAATTCCTCGCAGAAAATGCCCTTGCCGCGCAGGTACGCAATGTCCTGCTCGTCAAAGTGCAGATCCTCGATGTATTCGATGAGCTGCTCGAGGCCCGCCGCGATGGCAAAACCGCCTCCGTCCGGGACCGAGCGGAAATAAACGTCAAAATAGGTGATGCGATCTTTGAAGCCGGTTTGGAAATAGCCGTTGCCCATGGTCAGCTCGTAGAAATCGCAGAGCATGGTCATGTTCAGTTTTTCTTCCGTTTTCATGGAACACCTCATATAAATTCGGCCGCGGTACGCTCACCACGGCCTTATGATGCCCTCATTATAGCCCGCTTTTACGGATAAAGCAAGGCTTTTCAAGGCTTTTGCTTGACTTTGCCCTGCAAGTCTCCTATGATATGCATGAATTTACTTCATCGGAGGAGCGCAAAATGGGCGTTATTCTGGGCATTGACATCGGCGGCAGCAGCACGAAGATCGTGGGGCTGCACGAGAACGGCACAGTCATTGATATGCTGCGCGTGAAGGCGGAGGACCCGCTCACCTCGCTCTACGGCGCGCTCGGCAACTTCCTCGCCACGCACAGCCTGAAGCTCACGGACATCGGCCACATCGCGCTCACCGGCGTGGGCGCCTCGTATGTGGACGGCGACATTTACGGCGTGCGCACGGTCAAGGTCGAGGAGTTCCCCTCCGTCGGTGTGGGCGGTCTGGCGCTGAGCCGGAAGGAGCGGGCGGTCGTGGTGAGCATGGGCACCGGCACCTCGCTGCTCTGGGCAGAAAAGGGCGGCGAGATCCGCCACATCATCGGCAGCGGCATCGGCGGCGGTACGCTCTCGGGCCTCAGTGAGCTCATCACGGGCGTGCACCAGTACGCGCTCATCCGCAAGCTCTGTCAGGACGGCGACCTCTCCCAGATCGACCTCACCATCGGCGATATGTCCAAGGGCAAGGTCGGCACGCTGCCGCCGGAGGCGACGGCGGCGAACTTCGCCAAGCTCGCCGAGGACGCCACGAGCGCCGACAAGATGCGCGGTCTCGTGAATCTTGTCCTGCAGGCCATCGGCACGATGTCCGTGCTCGCCTGCCGCACCTGCGGCACGAACACGGTCGTGCTCACCGGCGCGCTCACGATGCTCCCGCCCGCGCACGAGACCTTCGAGCTCTTCACGCAGCTCTACGGCGTGGAGTACATCATCCCCGAGAACGCCACCTTTGCCACCGCCATCGGCGCGGCGCTCTACAGCATGAGAGCGGAGGGCTGAGACGGACCAATGATCTCTGTTAAAAGGAAAAATGCGCTTGCCGTCTGCGCGCTCGTACTGCTCGGCTGCGCGGCAATGACGGTCGTTGACGGCGTGCTCCGTCCCCCCTACGCAGTCAAGTCCGCCGTTAAGCTCACGCTCTTTCTGCTCGCTCCCCTGCTCTACGAATATACTGCGGGCAGGGATGGTCACCGTGCGCTTTTCCGCATACAGCGGCGCGCGCTGCTGCGTGCGCTCGCTCTTGGGCTCGGCGTATTCGCGCTCATTCTCGGCGCTTATTTTGCGCTGCGCGGCATCTTCGATTTTTCCGCCGTCACCGCGCTTCTCGATAAGAATGCCGGCGTTACGGCGGAGAATTTTCTATGGGTATCGCTCTATGTCTCCTTCGTCAATTCGCTTCTTGAGGAATTCTTCTTCCGCGGCTTTGCCTTCCTCGTCCTGCGCAGGTACGCGGGCGAGCGCTTTGCCTGCCTTTTCAGCGCGCTGAGCTTTGCGCTCTACCACACGGCGATGATGCTCGGGTGGTTTTCTCCGCCTCTTTTTCTTCTCGCACTCGCGGGGCTTGCCGCGGGCGGCGTACTTTTTGATCTTCTCGACGCAGGGTCTGGGACGATCTTCCCCTCTTGGGCAGTTCATATCTTTGCAAACCTTGCCATCAACACGGTCGGCTTTATTCTTTTCAAGATCCTATAAAATAAGTGAAATTTGGTGGGAAAGTCAGGCAAATAACGCTTGACTTTCCCGTTTTTCCCTGTTATAATTGGTGAGCCGCTTTGAATGGGTATAAAGCATCGGTCCGTCCGATCACCCCCGACAGCGAGTCCGTAATAAAGGAAAGTGAGGTGCACACATGCAAGCGATCATCGTTACCGGCGGTAAGCAGTACAATGTCAGCGAGGGCGACACTCTGTTCATCGAGAAGCTGGACGTCGAGGCCGGCGAGGCCGTTACCTTCGACACCGTTCTGGCCATCGTGGACGGCGAGAACACCAAGTTCGGCACTCCCGTGGTGGAGGGCGCGAAGGTTGACGCCAAGGTCGTCAAGAACGGCAAGGGCAAGAAGATCCGTATCTTCAAGTACAACCCCAAGAAGGGCTACCGTAAACGCCAGGGTCATCGTCAGCCTTATACCAAGGTTGAGATCGGCAAGATCAGCTTCTGAGCCATGACGACCGTTACCTTCCTCACCGAGGGAAAGCGTATCATCGGCTTCGACGCGAAGGGCCACAGCGGCTATGCCGAGGCAGGCTCCGACATCGTCTGCGCCGCCATCACGAGCGCCGTGCGTCTCGTGGACGCGACCGTGAACGACGTGCTGGGTCTCGCGGCCTCCGTCAAGGTCCATGAAAGATCGGGTTCCATCGAGTTCCGTCTCCCCGGCGGTCTGAGCGCCGCGGCGGAGAGCACCTGCCAGTCTCTTCTGGCCGGCTTGATGCTCTATTTCACGGAGCTGCACGACGAATACCCCGAAAACATCGAAGTAATGGAGGCGTGAGCCTCCTCTCCCCCCCACGCATCATTCTACAGAAAGGATGGACTACGAATTATGATGAACATTGGTCTTCAGTTCTTCGCTCATAAAAAAGGTATGGGCTCGACCAAGAACGGCCGCGACTCCAAGTCCAAGCGCCTTGGTCCCAAGCGCGCCGACGGTCAGTTCGTTCTCGCGGGCAACATTCTTGTTCGCCAGCGCGGCACCCACATCCATCCCGGCGTCAACGTCGGTATCGGCAGCGACGACACTCTGTTCGCCAAGGCGGACGGCGTGCTCCGCTTCGAGAAGCTCGGCAAGGATCGCAAGCAGGCTTGCGTGTATCCCGCTGAGTAATTGAGTGGTTTGAAAAAGGAAGCGCAAGCCGACGGCTTGCGCTTCCTTTTTTGTGCTTTTCCTTGACGGAGCACGCAAAAGCGGGTAAAATAGTAAAGTTAGAGAACAATACCCCCGAAGGAGGTTTTTCGATATGGCAACGGAATTCATTGATAAGGCGCGCATCTCCGTTTCCGCCGGCAAGGGCGGCAACGGCGCGGTCGCGTTCCACCGTGAGAAATACATCGCAGCCGGCGGTCCCGACGGCGGCGACGGCGGCAACGGCGGCGACATCATTCTGCAGGTGGACGACAATATGTCCACGCTGATGGACTTCCGCTACAAGCGCAAATACACCGCCGAGAACGGCATGGACGGTCAGGGCAGCCGCAAGTTCGGCAAAAGCGGCAAGCCGCTCACCATCCGCGTGCCGCGCGGCACGCTCGTGCGCGACGCGGAGACGAACGAGATCATTCAGGATATGTCCTCGTCCGAGCCTTACGTCCTCTGCCGCGGCGGCAAGGGCGGCTGGGGCAACTGCCACTTCGCCACGCCCACCCGTCAGGTGCCGCGCTTTGCCAAGGCGGGCCTGCCCGGCGAGAGCCACGACGTCATTTTGGAGCTCAAGCTGCTCGCGGACGTGGGGCTGATCGGCTTCCCGAACGTCGGTAAATCGACGCTGCTCTCGGTCGTTTCCAAGGCGCGGCCAAAGATTGCCAACTACCACTTCACCACGCTCTTCCCCAACCTCGGCGTCGTGTATGTCGACGAGGGCGTGAGCTTCGTCATGGCGGACATCCCCGGCATCATCGAGGGCGCGGCGGACGGTGCGGGCCTCGGCCACGACTTCCTGCGCCACATCGACCGCTGCCGCCTGCTCGTTCATGTCGTGGACGTTTCGGGCAGCGAGGGGCGCGACCCCGTCGCGGACTTCGACGCCATCAACGCCGAGCTGGCGCAGTATTCCCCCGAGCTGGCGACGCGCCCGCAGATCGTGGTCGCGAACAAGACCGACATTATGGAGGACGAAGCGCTGCTGGAAAAGCTGCGCGCGCACGTCGAGGAGGCGGGCTATCCCCTCTTCGCCCTTTCCGCCGCATCCCACACCGGCACGCGCGAGCTGGTGCTGAAGATCGCCGAAAAGCTCTCCACGCTCCCGCCGGTCACGGTCTACGAGCCGGAGTACGTCCCGCGCCCGCCGAAGCTCGACACCTCCGCCCCGCTCAACATCACGGTGGACGACAACACCTACATCGTCGAAGGCCCGTGGCTCGAGCGACTGATGGCGAACGTCAACTTCTCCGACTACGAGAGCCGGATGTATTTCGACAAGATGCTGCGCGAGAGCGGCCTCTTTGCCCGCCTTGAGGAGATGGGCATTCAGGACGGCGACATCGTCAGCCTCTACAACCTCGAATTTGAATACCAGCACTAAGCCAGGCGGCGCTCCCGAAGGAGCGCCGCCTGTTCGTTATTTGCCGTCTTCCCTCGGCGTTTTCTTCGTCTCGATCGGATAAAGCTGTGGGGCCTCGCCGCTTCCGTCGCAGAGGGCAAGGAAGACCTCCCCGAAGGCAGAATAGCCCTGCTCGCGCAGCTTCCGCGTGAGCCAGACCTCGTCCTTGCCGACGGACCGCAGATTCTCCGGCAGCACCTCGCCGTCCATAATGACCGGCGTCATGAGCACGCTCTGCTTCGGCGAGAGCGAAAGATCGGTCGGCTGCGCGGCGCGGTAGGCCTCCCTGGGCAGAAAGCTCAGGTTTCCGTTGTGCTCAAAGACGACCGTCTCGAGCTGGGAGAGGTCGAACCAGCCGCCCGCACGGCAGAGGGTAAGGAACTCACTCAGGTCGAGCTTCGCGCGCTTGAGATGCTCACGGTAGAGCTTGCCCCCATCGTATAGGATGAGCGGCTTGCCCGTAAAGGCCCGCCGCGCGGCGAGAGACTTGTTCGTCCACAGCGCGATGCCCCAGGCCAGAAGCCCGTAGACCACCATGCCGGTGAGCGGGCGCAGCGGCGACTCCGGCTCGGTCGCCATCTCGGCGGCAATGGAGCCGACCGAGATGCCGGAGATGTAGTCGAACATTGTCATCTGCGAGATCTGCTTGTTGCCTACCAGCTTTGTGAGCAAAAACAGAACCAGATACGAAACGACCGCTGTGACGGCGAGGCTCAGAAAATCATGCCCGTCCATCGGCTGAACATTATCCATAAAAAACCTCCCGGGGCATTTTTTGCAGTTTGCCGCGGGAGGTGTCGTTTTATTCACTTCGTGTGGACGTTGATGAATTCCGCGCGCAGCTTGGAGTAGAGGATGGTCTGGCTGGAGTACAGTCCCCGGTAGCCCGAGCAGACATAGCTCACCGCACACACGACTGCGTAGCACAGCAGTCCGTCCGCGCTGAACAGCTCAACGCTGATGAGCAGCGAGGTGATGGGGCAGTTCGTCATGCCGCAGAAAAGACCCGTGATGCCGAGCGCCGCGGCAAAGCCCGCGGGCAGGCCGAGCAGCGCTCCCGCCGCGCAGCCGAAGGTCGAGCCGACAAAGAGCGTGGGCACGATCTCGCCGCCCTTGAAGCCGCAGCCGAGCGTAACGGCGGTAAAGACGATCTTGAGCAGGAACGCCTCCGGCTTCGCTGTGCCGCCGAGCGCGGCGGCGATGACATGGCCGCCCGCGCCGTTGTAGTCGCGGCAGCCGGCGAGCAGCGTCAGCGCGATCACAAGGCAGCCGCCGAGGAAGGCGCGCAGATAATCGTTTTTGACCAGCCGCTCCGCCAGATGCTCCGTGCGGTGGAGCGCCTCACAGAAGAGGATGCTCACCAGCGCGCAGCCGAGCGCCAGCGCCGCCGCGCGCGCCAGCGTGAGCGCGCCGGTCTCCGGTGCGGCAACGGCGAAGCGCATCGGCTCGATGCCGAAGCGCAGCGATACGGCGTAGGCCACCAGCGACGAGGTGATGCAGGGAATGAGGCCGGAATAGTACAACACACCGATGCTCACGACCTCGAGCGCGAAGAATACCGCCGCGAGCGGCGTGCCGAACAGCGCGGAGAACAGCGCGCTCATGCCGCACAGCGTCGCCAGGCGGCAGTCCTTATCGTCCATGCGCAGCATCTTGCCGAAGTGCTTGCCGAGGTCGCCGCCGATCTGCAGCGCCGCGCCCTCACGTCCCGCGCTGCCGCCCGCCAGATGCGTGAGGAGCGTGGCGAGGAAGATGGCGGGAATGAGCAGGATCGGCAGCTCGCGGCCCTGATGCACCGCGTCGAGCACCGCGTTGGTGCCCACGCCCTGCGTGCGCAGGAAGCGGTAGAGCGCGACGATCAGCACGCCCGCGAGCGGCAGCGCATAAAGCAGCGCAGGGACCTCCGTCCGCAGCTCGGTGGCGTACTCCACGCCGAGGTGAAAGAGCGAGCCGACCGCGCCGCCGACCGTGCCGATGAGCGCAGCGGCCAGCAGCCATTTGACCAGCGTTTTCACATAAAGCATCACATGGTCGGTAAACCCCTGCAGCTTCTCCATCACCCATTCCCCTTTCCGTCTCATTTCTTTACGGCAATTTCACATCGTCTGAACAAGGTGATTTTACACGAGTCGACGGAAAAGTCAAGCGGTGAAAAAGCTCATCGTTTTATCCGATGAAATTCATCGTCTCAGCCGATGAACTGCTGCGTCCAGTAATGCCCGTCGGCGACGTAGCCGACGCCGATCTTCGTATAGGCGCTGCTGAGGATGTTGGCGCGGTGGCCCTCGCTGTTCATCCAGCCCGCGACGACCGCGGCGGGCGCGGCGTAGCCCATGGCGATGTTCTCGCCCGCCGTGCGGTAGCTGAGGCCGAAGGCGCGGAGCATCCGGAAGGGCGTGCCGTAGGTCGGGCTGTTGTGCGCGAAGTAACGGTTATCATGCATATCCTGCGACTTGTAGCGCGCGACGCGGGAAAGCTCCCAGTCCTCCGTCAGCGCGGCAAGGCCGTGCTTCGCGCGCTCGGCGTTCACAAGGCGGACGACCTCCTGCTCGTAGGCGCGGACGGAGGCATCCGTCTCGGGGATGGTCAGCACGTCGCCGGGGTAGATGAGATTCGGATTTGCGACCTGCGGATTCGCGTCGATGATCTCGCTCGTGCCGACCTGATACTGCACGGCGAGCTTCCACATCGTGTCGCCGCGCTGCACGGTGTGGGACGCGGCAAGTGTCGGGACGGTCATGGCCGCGGCTGCCAGCAGCGCCAGCGACAGGGAAAGCAGTTTTTTCATGGTACATTCTCCTTTTCGTGCTTTTCAAGGGATTTGCTCCCTCCGTCCTCTAATGGTTACATTTTGTAACTATTTTTGCAAGTCCAACTATTTCCCAATTCCGGCAGGAATAGGAAACGGCGCGGCGGCAGACAATAGCAAAAACGCTTCGGAGGCACGCCTATGCAAACGCTTTGGAACAGCCGCGATACGCTCCCCGCCTACCCGCCGCTGCGGGAGGATCTGCACGCCGACGCCGCCGTGGTCGGCGGCGGCATGGCCGGCATTCTGACCGCCTACGCCCTGCACACGCGGGGCCTGCGCGTCGTGCTGCTGGAGGGCAGCCGCCTCGCCTCGGGCGTGACCGCGCACACGACGGCGAAGATCACCGCGCAGCACGGCCGGTTCTGCGAGCGGCTGGTGCATGACTTCGGCTTCCATCTGGCCCAGCAGTACCTGCGGGCCAATCTCTGCGCCGTGCGGCAGTTCCGGGCGCTCGTGCAGCAGAAGCGCATCGACTGCGGCTTCTCGGACGAAAGCTCCTTCGTCTATGCCGCGCCGGACGGCCCCTCCCTTACGTGCGAGCTGGAATACGCCCTGTCCCTCGGCGCGCCCGCGCGTCTGGTAAAGCCCGAGGGACTGCCCCTTCCGGTGCGCGAGGCGCTCTGCTTTGAGCGGCAGGCGCAGCTCTCGCCGCTGCCGTTCCTCGCGGCGCTGCTGCCGGAGCTGACGGTCTATGAGCACTCCCCCGTGCGCGACATCCGCGGCCACGCCGTCCGCTGCGACGGCGGCACGGTCACGGCGGAGCAGATCGTCGTCGCCACGCACTTCCCCATGCTCGAGCGCTTCGGGCTCTACGACCTGCGGCTGCGGCAGGAGCGCTCGTATCTCCTTGCGCTGACCGGCGCGCCGCCGCTCCCCGGGATGTGGCTCGACGCGGGTGAGGAGGGCTGGAGCCTGCGCCGCAGCGGGCACTATCTGCTCCTCGGCGGAGGCGGGCACCGCTGCGGCGAAAACCTCGGCGACAGCTACGACCGTCTGCGCGCGCAGGCGCAGCGGCTCTTTCCCGCGGCGCAGGAGGCGTTCGCCTGGTCCTCGCAGGACTGCATGACGCTCGACGGCGTGCCGTACATCGGCCCCTATTCCTCGTCCGCGCCGTTTCTGCACGTCGCCACCGGCTTCGGCAAGTGGGGCATGACCGGCAGCATGGTCGCCGCTACGCTGCTCACCGCCCGTCTCACCGGTGAGGACTATCCCTACGCCGACATTTTCTCGCCCCAGCGTTTCTTCCCCTCCGCATCCATCTCCGCCTTCTGGGAGGGCGCGGGCTACGCCGTGCGCGGCATCGGACGGCGGCTGTTCGTGCCCGCGCAGACCGCGGCGGCGGACATTGCCCGCGGACATGGCGGTATCGTCGCCTGGCAGGGCAAAAAATACGGCGTCTACCGCCACACGGACGGCACGCTGTTCGCGGTGGACATCCGCTGCCCGCACCGCGGCTGCGAGCTGACGTGGAACGACGACGAAAAATCGTGGGACTGCCCCTGTCACGGCTCGCGCTTCGACTACACGGGCCGCCGGCTCAGCGAGCCGGCCAAGGCCGCGCTCAAGCCCTGCAAGGACTTCCCGCAGGAGATATGAAAAAGCGAGCCGCACGGCTCGCTTTTTTGCCGGTATTTTCTTATTCCGCCGCCTGCCAATGCTTGAGCGTCGGCAGGAGTCCCGCCAGATAGGCGCGCACCTGCCCGGCAGGCCATTGCTCGCTTGCCATGTGCTCCGCACAGAAGTCGATGAGCTTGTCCATGCTCGTATAGACGAATTTGCCGTCGGCATAACACCACTTGCAGTAGTCCTCGTTGATGGCTCCGTCCGGCTCACGGCTGAGCGACGCCTCCTCGAGCGGCATCCCGCAGCACTGGCAGACCAGCTGCCGCGGCGAGCCCAAAAGCGTGTTGATCGACACGTCGAAGAGCCTTGAGAGCAGCTTGAGTGTCTCCGTGTTCGGCACCGTCTCGCCGTTTTCCCAGCGCGAGACCGCCTGCCGCGTCACAAACAGCTTTTCGGCAAGCTCATCCTGCGACATGCCCCTTTCCGTGCGCAGCTCGTAGATCACATTTTTGGTTTCCATGCGCGATCACCTCCATGTCGGACAGCATACCCTCTTTCCGTCGGAAAAGCAAGCAACGCGCGGTTGCCCCCTTACGCCTCGACCGCCTCCGGCATCTCCGCACGCTCCTCCGCGCCGTTCTCCGTCAGCTCGGGGTGCTTGAGATAGCGGCGGAGCGTCTGCCAGAAGAGCGCGTACTCGTGGCCCGTGCAGATGCGCTCGTCCATCACGATGCCGAGCGGCATGATCTTCTTGTTGTATTCACCGGTGAGGAAGTTGGGAATGGGCTTGCCCATGCAGACGAACACGCCCGTCGTGCCGAACTCGTAGCAGTGGTGGTAGATGGCCTCCGTGTTGATGCTGGCGAGGTTGGTGATGAAAAGGCTCGTATGGAACGGGCTGAGGTCAATGACGAAGCGCGGCAGCAGGCCCAGGCGGTCGAGGAGCTTAACGAGGCCGACCAAGAGCGTCGGCAGCACCGGCAGCGAGAACATGAAATTCGCAAAGCGGTCGGTGTTGTTGTTATGCTCCTTTTTCTGGTTGAGCGCGACCGCGTCCTCGATCTTGCGGTTGATGGAAATGACGTCGTCCCCGTCCTCAAAGAAGATCTTCACGCTCGTCTCGTCAGGCGTGCCGTCGGCGCGCGTTTTGAGAATGACGAAGCTGACGCAGAAATGGTTGCGCTGGTATATCTTCGAGTTCATGATGAAGCGGTTGATCTTCGGATTCTGCTGATACGCCTTGAAGTAGGCGGCGAGGATCAGCGCCATGTAGGAGATGCGCACGCCCTCCCGCCGCTTGCTCTGGATGTAGCGGCGCATCGGCTCCATCTCGGCGTACTCGGTGATGTAGTCGTGCGCGTCATAGCGGCGCGGCATGATATAGGGAAGCGCCGAAACGATGGCGCTGGCATTCTTGACTCGGGTTCCGTCCGGACGCATGGCAATACCTTCTTTCACGGTTCTTTGCGAATATTTTATACGTTCTTAACGCAATATGCAATGTTTTTCTTTTTACGACTTTCTTACATCTTTTTTAAGAACGCCGCCCCGCTTTGCTTTTTCAAGCCGAAACGCGAAAATCTTACTTTTTGTTTCGTTGACAAAAAATCATTTAGGTCATTTCTTTTTTTCTATTGATTATCCAAATAAGCTGTACTATACTGTACTTGTCAAATCAGGCAAAAACCGTCATTTTACCTTAAAATAACAACGATCAGGAGGAAACAACAATGAAGTACAATCGCACCTACAACTTCTCCGCCGGTCCCGCCATGATGCCCGAGCCCGTGCTGGAGGAGATCCGTGACGAGATGATGAACTACCGCGGCAGCGGCATGTGCGTCATGGAGATGTCCCACCGCTCCAAGGTCTTCCAGCAGATCATCGACGAAGCCGACGCCGACCTGCGCGACCTGATGGGGATCCCCGACAACTATAAGGTCCTCTTCATTCAGGGCGGCGCCACCCTCCAGTTCGCGGCGGTTCCCTGGAACCTGATGAAGAACGGCAAGGCCGTCTACATCGACACCGGCGCATGGTCCAGCAAGGCCATCAAGGAAGCCAAGAAGTACGGCGAGGTCATCGTTGCCGCTTCCTCCAAGGATAAGAACTACAGCTACATTCCCGACTGCTCCGATCTCGATATTCCCGATGACGCCGACTACGTTTACATCTGCGAGAACGAGACCATCCACGGTGTGACCTGGCAGAAGCTGCCCAACACCAAGGGCCACATCCTCGTCTCCGACCAAAGTTCCATGTTCCTCTCCCAGCCCTGCAACGTCAGCGACTACGGCATGATCTACGCGGGCGTGCAGAAGAACGTCGGCCCTGCCGGCATGGTCATCGTCATCATCCGCGAGGACCTCATCCGCGAAGACCTCGATCCCAAGATGCCCATCTACATGCGCTACGACACCCACGCCAAGAACGGCTCCATGTACAACACCCCCAACTGCTGGGCGATCTACTGCTGCGGCAAGGTCTTCAAGTATCTCAAGAGCATCGGCGGTCTCGAGGAGATGCACAAGCGCAACATCGCCAAGGCCAAGGTCATCTATGACTTCCTGGATTCCTCCAAGATGTTCCACGGCACGGTCGAGCCGGAGTTCCGCTCTCTCATGAACATCCCCTTCGTCACCGACTCCGCCGAGCTGGATGCCGAAGTCGTCGCCGCCACCAAGGCTGCGGGCTACGATAACCTCAAGGGTCACAAGTCCGTCGGCGGTCTGCGCGCGAGCGTTTACAACGCCATGCCCATCGAGGGCGCGCAGGCGCTGGTCGACTTCCTCAAGAAGTTCGAGGCCGAGCACAAGTAAAACCATTTTAAAAAAATTACAAGGAGAAAGTTATCATGCGTATTCTTGTTACTGACGGTATGGATAAGACCGCGATGGCCGAGCTGAAGGCTCAGGGTCACGAGGTCGTCGAGCAGTTCTACGAGCCCGCCGAGCTGGGCAAGGCCCTGCGTGACTTCGACGTGGTCGTCGTCCGCTCCAAGACCAAGGTCCGCGCGGCACAGATCGACGAGGCCAAGGGCAGCCAGCTCAAGCTCATCATCCGCGGCGGCGTGGGCGTTGACAACATTGACGTCGATTACGCCAAGGCCGCCGGCATCGACGTGAAGAACACCCCGCGCGCTTCCTCCGAGTCCGTCGCCGAGCTGGCGATGGCGCACATGTTCTCCTGCGCACGCTACATCTCCCACGCCGGCTACACCATGCGCAACGACCAGTGGGAAAAGAAGGCCTACGGCAAGGGCATCGAGCTGTGCGGCAAGACCCTCGGCGTCGTCGGCTTCGGCCGCATCGGCCAGAAGCTCGGCGTGATGGCCAAGGCCATCGGCATGAACGTCATCGCTTTCGATATTTTCCACATCCCTGGCATCGAGGAGCAGCTTGGCATCCCCTACGTTGAGATGGACGAGCTGCTGGCGAAGGCTGACTTCATCTCCGTCCACGCTCCCGCGGTCGACGGCGGCGCGCTCATCAATGCCGAGCGCATCGCCAAGATGAAGGACGGCGTCGTCATCATCAACACCTCCCGCGGCACCAACGTCGACGAGGCCGCCCTGCTCGCCGGTCTGGAGAGCGGCAAGGTCCGCGCCGCCGGTCTGGACGTGTACGCCGACGAGCCCGCCACCAACAAGGCTCTCTACTCTCACCCGATGGTCTCCTGCACGCCGCACATCGGCGCCGCCACCGTCGAGGCTCAGAAGCGCATCGGCGCGGAGATCGTGGACATCATCTCCAAGATGTAAGCTCCTCTCTCCAATCGCAGCAAAGGGAAGCCCGCAGGGGCTTCCCTTTTGTCATACTCGCGCGCTCTTTTTCATAGACTGCACCAACAACATACTTTGAGGTGTACGCTATGGAAAAAAGTCAGAACTATGTGGAGCTTTGGGGCACAGCCGGCGCGGCTCCCTCCTTTTCGCATGAGAATCACGGCGAGAGCTTCTACCGCTTTCCGCTGCGCGTGGAGCGTCTGTCCGGGCAGAGCGACCTGCCGCTCATCCTTGCCCCCTCCGCTCTGCTGGAGGGCATCGACATTGCAGAGGGCACGCCCCTGCGCGTGACCGGACAGCTCCGCTCGTTCAACAACCGCAGCGGGCACGGCAGCCGTCTGGTCATCTCCACCTTTGCCCAGTCCATCGAGCCGTGCGACGGCGGACACTTCAACCGCATCCTGCTCTCGGGCGTGCTGTGCAAGCAGCCGACGCTGCGACGCACGCCGCTGGGGCGCAGCATCTGCGATATGATCCTGGCGGTCAACCGCCGCTACGGGCGCGCGGACTATCTGCCCTGCATCGCGTGGGGAAAGGTCGCCGCCAAGATCGCAGAAATGCAGGTGGGCGACCGCCTGACGCTTGAGGGCCGCGTGCAGAGCCGCACCTACATCAAGCAGACCGACGCGGGCAGCGAGGAGCGCACCGCCTACGAGGTATCGGTGATGCAGCTGCTGGACGACGAGGAAACGGAGCTGATCTGAAAAGCGGGGGACGCGCAGCGTCCCCTGCTTTCTTTGTCTTTTGGCCTGCCGCGCCGGCTCCTGCACGGCGTTAAGAGCTTTGCAGGGCGCTTCTCCGATCGGTCTTTATGCCTTTTTCGTCACGGTTTTCGACCTATTCAGATTATTTATGAACGCTTCTCTTTACATTTTTTCCGTATAGTGATAGAGTGTTACACTGATGTGTATTATACGCAAACGCAAGAAAAAGTGAGTGGATCGAATGGCAAGAATTTTTATGCTCAAGGGTGACATCAACTGCCCCGGTCATGTGGACATCCCCGAGGAATCGACCACGCTGCGTGAGGTCGTGGAGCAGCTCGGCGGCGGCATGGTGAACGGAAAAAGGTGCAAGGCCGTGCAGATCGGCGGCCCCAGCGGCGGACTTCTGTCCGCCGAGCAGCTTGACCTGCCGCTGCATTTCCAGCAGCTCAAGCCCTACGGCATCCGCCGCGGCGACAGCGTCATCACCGTCCTCGACGAGGACCGCTGCATGGTGGACGTCGCCTGCCGCTTCATGCAGTATACGCAGACGGAGTTCTGCGGCAAGTGCGTTTCCTGCCGCGAGGGCACCAAGCGCATGAACGAGCTTTTGTGGGCGCTGCGCAATTACCGTCTGAGCGAGGAGGACTTCTCCCTGCTCATGGACCTCGGCGAGATGATCTCCGTCACCGCCTTCTGCAACCTCGGGCGCGGCTCGTTCTCGACGCTGCAAAGCGCCGTGAAATACTTCCCCGAGGAGTTCCGCGGCCATCTGGACGGTCACTGCGCGCTGTGCGAAAGCGACCACCGCTATCCCATCCAGCCGGGCGATCTGCCCTACAACCGCATCTGTCTGGTCGTGGACCCCGCCATCTGCCGCGGGTGCAGCAAGTGCGCGCGCAACTGCCACGCGAACGCCATCACCGGCGTCGTCCGCTCGCCGTTTTCGATCGACCCGGAAAAGTGCGTGAAATGCTATACCTGCATCGAGGCTTGCCCCTTCGACGCGATCAAGGAGGTGGAGCTCGATGTCTAAGGGCGTTATGTACGTGGACAACATCCGCGTGGAATATGACAACGAACCCAACGTGCTCGAGGTCTGCCGCAAGGCCGGCGTTGAGATCCCCAACTTCTGCTTCCATTCCGATCTGTCCGTTTACGGCGCGTGCCGTATGTGCATGGTCGAGGAGGAGGGCACCGGAAAGATCGACGCGGCCTGCACCATGCCGCCGAAAAACGAGCTGCACATCCGCACCAACACGGCGCGGCTGCTCAAGTACCGCCGCATGATCATCGAGCTGCTGCTCTCCGCGCACTGCCGCGACTGCACCACCTGCGAGAAGAACCGCGCCTGCCGTTTGCAGGAGATGGCGGTCCGCTTCGGCATCCACCACGTCCGCTTCGACGATACGCGCGAGCATGTCAAGATGGACTTCTCCAGTCCCGCCGTCACGATGGATCTCAACAAGTGCATCCTCTGCGGCGACTGTGTGCGCGTCTGCCACGAGGTGCAGGGCGTCAGCAATCTGCACTTTGCCGGCCGCGGCCCGGACCTGCACATCGCCACGACGGACAATAAGCCCTTGAGCGAGACGCACTGCGTCAGCTGCGGACAATGCTCCGCCGTGTGCACCACCGGCGCCATCACCATCAAGAACGACATCGGCCCCGCGTGGAAAGCCCTGCAGGACCCGCAAAAGCGAGTCGTCATTCAGATCGCGCCCGCCGTGCGCGTCGCCATCGGCGAGGCCTACGGCCTCCCCGCGGGCGAAAATGTGCTCGATAAGCTCGTCACCGCGCTCAAGATCATGGGCGCGGACGAGGTGTACGACACTATCTTCGGCGCGGACCTCACCGTGCGCGAGGAATCCGCCGAGTTCCTGCGCCGCCTCGAGACCGGCGAGAACCTGCCGCTGATGACCTCCTGCTGCCCCGCGTGGGTGAAGTATGTGGAAAACGAGCGGCCCGAATTTCTGAAGAATCTCTCCACCGCCCGCTCCCCCATGCAGATGTTCGCGTCCGTGCTCAAGGAAAACTACCGCAAGAAGGACGCCGAGGACGGCCGCACGACCTTCCACATCGCCATCATGCCCTGCACCGCCAAGAAGATGGAGGCGCGGCGCGAGGAGTTCCGCGATGCCTACGGCGTCCCCTACGTCGACCTTGTGCTCACCACGCAGGAGGTCGTGCAGATGATGAAGGAGTCCGGCATCCGCTTCCAAATGCTGGAGAAGGAATCCCCCGACCTGCCCTACGGCATGGGCTCCGGCGCGGCGGAGATCTTCGGCACAAGCGGCGGCGTGGCTGAGGCAGTCATCCGCTGCTGCACCCCCGACAAGAGCAAGAATGCCCTGCGCACCATCGAGCACAGCGGCCTCCGCGGCACGGACGCTGTCCGCTTTGCCGAGGTCACGATCAACGACCGCAAGGTGCGCGCCGCCATCGTCCACGGGCTCGGCAGCGCCGCAAAGCTGCTCGACCAGATCCAGAGCGGCGAGGTGCAGGCGGACCTCGTCGAGGTCATGTCCTGCCGCACCGGCTGCGTCGGAGGCGCGGGCCAGCCCTACGCCCTGATGGCGAAAAAGCTCCAGCGCGCGCAGGGGCTCTACGAGATCGACCGCAGCGCCATGTTCAAGCGCAGTGAGCGCAATCCGGTCATCGACGCGATGTACGCAAACGGTCTCGCCGACCGCGCGCACGAGCTGCTGCACATCGAGTACAAGGACTGAGGAGGGCGCGCGATGGCGAAGCAGAGCCGCTGCGAGGACTGCATGAACTACGTCTATGACGAGGAGTACGACTGCTACACCTGCGAGCAGGGCGCCGAGCTGGACGAGGACGAAATGGCCCAATTCCTGCGTGGGGACTACCCCGCCTGTCCGTTCTACCATCCCGGCGAGAGCGACTACTATCTCTCCTCCAAGCAGTAAGAAAAAAGGGCAGACGCCCTTTTTTCTTTTCGGAATGGTCTTGACAACATTCATTCTTTTTATTAGTATATTTGAAGAATCATTTAAATTTTTTGAAATCGGAGATACACGCACATGGAGATCCGCAATCTTGTCACATTTCTGAAGGTCACCGAGCTCAACAGCTTCTCCAAGGCTGCCGAGGCGCTGGACTATTCCCAATCCGCCGTCACCGTGCAGATCCAGCAGCTTGAGCGCGAGCTGGGCGTGCGTCTGTTTGACCGCATCGGGAAGAACGTCTCCATCACGCAGTACGGCAAGAACTTCATCTCCTATGCCCGCGATATCGTCAGCGCCGTCGCCCGCGCGCAGGTCTTTGCCTCCGAGGAAACGGAGCTGACGGGCATGGTGCAGGTCGGCACGCTCAATTCCCTTATGACCGCGTCGTTCTCCGACATTGTCCCGGCCTTCCGCCAACGCTTTCCCCATGTGATGATGCGCCTGCACGCCGATATGGTCGCCTCGCTCAAGGACAAGCTGCTCAAAAACGAGCTCGACCTCATTTACACGCTCGATTCTCAGGTGCTCGACCCGCAGTTCGTCAAGGTCTTTGAGGCCGAGGAGGAGGTCGTGGTAGTCACGAACCGCGATAATCCGCTCGCCGCGCGCGAGAGCGTCCGTCTGGCCGAGCTGGTCGACCACCCCTTTATCCTGATGAACCGCACGAACGCCTACCGCGACCTGTTCGACACCGAGCTGGCCCGTCAGGGTCTGGAGATTCGCCCCTTCCTCGAGCTGGAGGACGACGTGCTCGCCCTGCGCCTGCTGTATGAGAATCCCGCGTACATGACCGTCCTGCCGCTCTACACCGTGAAAAAGAGCATCCATGAAAAGAGCCTTGCCGCGGTGCGCGTCGAGGACTGCAAAATGTCGCAGTTCCGTCAGGTCATCTATCACAAGAACAAGGTTCTCACCCCGCAGATCCAGGGGATGCTGGATACCATCGTCGAGGTCGCCAAGCGGCCGTTCTGAAAAAAGCATAAAAAAAACGCGCAGCCGAAGGGCTGCGCGTTTCGTTTTGCGGATTTACTCCTCGTCCTTATCCTCGTCCGCGGCGTCGGCCAGATCGGAGAGGTCGAACTCCAGCTTCGCGCCGCAGTTCGGGCAGATGATCTCGCCGTCCTCGAGCATGGTGTCGTCGAAGAAAATCTCCTCCTCGCACTCGGGGCAGGTGGTGGCGTAGCACTCCTCTTCCTCGTCGTCATCGTCATCGTCGTCATCGTCCCACTCGTCGTAGACGATGTCCTCCACGTCGGAGAGGTCGTCGCTGATGACATCCAGCCCGTCGCCGAGCTCCATGACCTCGTCGGTCAGGTCCTCGACCTCGAGGGCGATCTCATCGAGCACGTCCACGACGGCGGCAAAGAGCTTGCCCTCGTTGGACTCCGTATCCACGTTCATGCCTTCCATCAGGCCCTTGAGATAAGCAATCTTTTCAGAAATACCCATAATGCTTCTCCTTTCAGATCAGATCAAACGGTTTCCTGCTGACTTGTTTTTTTACTTGGCGCGGCCCATGTACTCGCCGGTGCGGGTGTCGATCTGGATCTTGTCACCCTCGTTGATGAACAGGGGGACCTTGATCTCGGCGCCGGTCTCGACGATGGCGGGCTTGGTCACGTTGGTGGCGGTGTCGCCCTTGGCGCCCGGCTCGGACTTGGTAACGACCAGCTCAACGAAGTTGGGCGGCTCGATGCCGAACACGCGGCCCTTGACGGACAGGACCTTGCACATGGTGTTTTCCTTGACGAAGCGGAACGCATCGCCGAGCAGCTCACGGTTCAGGGGGACCATATCGTAGGTCTCCTGGTCCATGAAGTAGTAAAGATCGCCGTCGTTGTAGCTGTACTCCATGTCCTTGCGCTCCACGAACGCCTCGTCGAACTTCGCGGTGGGGTTGAAAGAGGTCTCGGTGACCGCGCCGGTCTCGACGTTGCGCATCTTGGTGCGGACGAACGCCGCGCCCTTGCCGGGCTTGACGTGCTGGAACTCGACGACCTGATAGACCTTGCCGTCCATCTCAAAGGTCTTGCCGTTTCTGAAATCACCGGCTGTAATGGTTGCCATAGTTTTTTCCTCCATATTCCCGAGGAAATCACTACGGACTTCCTCAAATTCATAAAGTATCGGTTTTTAACCTATGGTATTTTACCGCATATAGGGCCTCATTGCAAGTAGTTTTCTCTATCTTGCGCCAAATTTTGCAAAATTATTGCCGCGCCGTGCGCTCGTCGTGCGCGCTCGCGCGCTTGAACGGCTCCTGCAGGGCATGGAGCACCTTCTGCCACGGACCGCGCGCGCCGCCCTTCGGCTCCACCATCAGCGCCAGCACACCGCTGCGCTTTGCACCGAGGATATCCGTGAGCAGCTTGTCGCCGAGCATCGCCGTATGCTCCGGCGGCGTTTTGAACTTCTCCAGCGCGCGGCGGTAGCCCCTTCGTGAGGGCTTTTGCGCGTGGCCCACGAAGTCGATGCCCAGCCCCGCACAGAAGCGCTGCACGCGCCGCGGGCTGCGGTTGTTCGACAAAACGGCGACGGTGACGCCCGCTGCCGCCAGCGCGGCGAGCCACGCGCGCACCGCGTCGTCCGGCTCGTGGACGGACTTGGGCGCGAGCGTATAGTCGAGGTCGGTGAGCAGCAGCGTCACGCCATGCGCGCGCAGGAAGTCCGGCGTCACGGCAGTATAATCGTCAAAAACCCAATGAGGTGTCAGGAGCATCGGCATGGTTTCCTTTCCGGGTGCATATCTATATTGGTAGTCTACCAATTTTTCCCGTTTTCTGCAAGGGGGTATCGCCTGTGTCTGTCTTTCTCGCGGTCACGCCGGCGGAGGCCGCAAGCTGCCGCGGCTACCGTGTGCCGCTCGTCCACATCGCCTACGCCGTCGGCGACGGCGGGCGGCTGCTGCGCAGCGAGCTGCCGCGCGGGGCGCAGGGCGGCCTGCTCGGTCTCTCCGACCGCTGCAACGGTCCTCTGCCGGAGCTGCCCATGCTCTGCCGCGCCATCCTCGGCGAGTGCCATGCGCACCGCTTCGGCGGCGTGCTCGCGGACTTTGAGGGAGGCGCGCGGGAGGATCGTCTTCCCTTTCTCTCGCGGCTCGGCGCGATGCTCGCGCAGAGCGGACGGCGGCTCTATGCGCCAGAGCGCTTTGCCGTACCCGAGGCGAGCGTGCTCATCTGCACCGCGCTCTCCGGCGGGACGCTGCGTGAACGGCTCTCGGACGCCGCCGCGCGCTACGGCACGCAGCGCATCGCACTCGACTGTCAGCGCCTTGCGATGGACTTCGTTCTCCCCTGCCGCAGCGGCGAGGGGACGCCGCTCACGCCCGAGGAGCTTGCTTCCCTGCGCGAGCGCTGCGGCGCGGCGGTCTTTTTTTCCGAGGAGCTGTGCGCGAATTATTTCAGCTACACCGCGCAGGGCCGGGCGCATTTTGTTCTCTTCGACACCGCCGAAACGCTGCGATGCAAGCTCCGGCTCGGACGTGAGCGCGGCATGGAGACCGCCTTTCTCATGTATCCCGAGGTCAGCGACCTCCTGCCGGAGCTGCTCAACGCTTAGCGGTCATTGCCGTGTGCTCCTTCTGAAGCTCCGCAAACAGCTCCGCAGGCCTCCAGCCGCGGTTCGCCGCGGTCAGCATCGCCTTATACGGAATGCGCAGTCCGGTGCGGCGCATGGCGTTCAGCGCCTGATTCATGCGGTCGCCGTAGAAGCCGCAGAACACGAGCATCGGCTCGCCCAGCGGCAGCCCGGCATAGACCTCCTCCGTGCGCAGGCAATCCGCCGCACCCGCGAGCGCGCCGACCGTCTGCGCGTAGTCCGCAAGCGGCACCGCCTTTACCGCCATTTTGCGCGGCGCAAAGGTCCGCGTCAGCAGCGGCACGATTCCCTCGCAGCCAAAGGCCAGAATGTGTTCCTTCATCGTATCCACTCCCTTTGGCACGAGTATAGCACGCCCCGCGCAGGATAGCAAGCGACCTGCGTCATTTCGCGCCGCATGGCGCGAAACCAAACGAAATCCGTCGCGCAGGACGACCTGCGCGTCCGCAGCGACACCTTGCAGCGCGCGAAGCGGTGAGCGACAAGCGCTGAAACCAAGCTCAAAAAAAGAAGCATCACAACTGTGATGCTTCTTTTTTTGAATGCTCTTAGTAATAGCGCTTATTGCGGTTCTTGCGGGCAGCCTCGCTCTTCTTGCGGCGCTTCACACTCGGGCTTTCATAGCACTCGCGCTTGCGGACCTCCGCCAGAACGCCGGCCTTGGCGCAGCTTCTCTTGAATCTCTTCAGAGCGCTGTCCAGGCTCTCGCCTTCCTTGACATGGACCTCGGACATTTATGTTTTCCCTCCCTCCGATACACCCGGCTGTGTCCTGAGTGCTCTTTAAGAGTCATTGACATGACTAACGTGGGTATTATATTGAAAAACCGCCGGCTTGTCAATATCCTTTTTCGTTTTTTCGCAGAAATTCGCTCACTGCGGCTTGACGATCAGGTTGATGAGCTTATTCTTGACGAAAATGACCTTGACGATCTGCATCCCGTCGAGCGCCTTGGCGATCTTCTCGACCTGACGGGCGGCCTCGACGACGGCATCCTGCTCGCTGTCCATCGCCACGGTGACGGTGCCCTTGAGCTTGCCGTTGACCTGCACCGCCATCTCGGTGTGGGCGGCGACGGTCTTGCTCTCGTCGTACTCCGGCCAGGGCATCTGCATGGCCATCTTGCCGTACTCAGCGGCGCAGCCGAGCTGCTCCCACAGCTCCTCGACCATGTGCGGCGCGAAGGGCGAGAGCATGAGCAGCAGCTTCTCAAAATCGCCGCGGGTGAGGCCGTTGGCGTAGAACTCGTTGACCATCGTCATGAGCGCGGCGATGGCGGTGTTCATCTTGAGCGTGTCGATGTCGTCCGTGACCTTCTTGATGGTCTTGTGGATGATGGGCTCGTTCTTCTCGGAAACGGCCTTGTCCGCCGTCGCCATCTCTGCGAGGTTCCACACGCGGTCGAGGAAGCGCTTGCAGCCCTTCACCGCGTCGTCGGACCAGGTCGCGACCTTTTCAAAGTCGCCGATGAACATGATATAAAGGCGCATGGTGTCCGCGCCGTAGGCCTTGACCACATCGTCGGGATTGACGACGTTGCCGAGGGACTTCGACATCTTCACCGCCGGACGCAGCGCCTGATTGCCGTACTTGGCAATGAGAGCATCCTTCTCCTCCTGCGTGGAGACGTTGCCGACGTAGTGCGGGTTCTGGCCGAGGATCATGCCGTGGCTCGTGCGCTTGGCGTAGGGCTCCTTGGTGTGCACGACGCCGATGTCGTACAGGAACTTATGCCAGAAGCGGGAGTAGAGCAGGTGAAGCGTGGTGTGCTCCATGCCGCCGTTGTACCAGTCCACGGGGCCCCAGTAATTCTCCGCCTCGTGGGAGACGAGCGCCTTGTCGTTGTGCGGGTCCATATAGCGCAGGAAGTACCAGCTCGAGCCCGCCCACTGCGGCATGGTGTCGGTCTCGCGCTTGGCGGGGCCGCCGCACTTCGGGCATTTGGTGTTGACCCAGTCGGTCATCTTGGAGATGGGGCTCTCGCCGTCGTCGGTCGGCTCGTAGCTCTCGACCTGCGGCAGAACGAGCGGCAGCTCCTCCTCGGGAACGGGCACCCAGCCGCACGTCGGGCAGTTGACCAGAGGAATGGGCTCGCCCCAATAGCGCTGGCGGGAGAACACCCAGTCACGCAGCTTGTAGTTGACCTTCTCATGGCCCCAGCCCTGCTCGATGGCATACTGCTTCATCGCGGGGATGGCCTCCTTGACGGTCATACCGTTGAGGAAGCCGGAGTTGACCATGATGCCCGTATCGTCCTTGAGCGTGAAGGCCTCCTTGGTGATGTCGCCGCCCTCGACCACCTCGACGATGGGGATATGGAATGCGGTGGCGAAGTCCCAGTCGCGCTGGTCATGGCCCGGAACGCCCATGACGATGCCGGTGCCGTAGCCCATCAAAACGTAGTCGGAGACGAACATCGGCACGACCTTGCCATTGGCGGGGTTGACGACCTCGATGCCGTCGAGGCGGACGCCGGTCTTGTCCTTATTGAGCTCGCCGCGCTCAAAGTCGCTCTTGCGGGCGGCGGCCTCCTGATAGGCGGCGACCTCGTCCCAATTCTTGATAAGGGGCTGCCACTTCTTGAGCAGCGGGTGCTCGGGAGAGATGACCGTGTAGGTCACGCCGAAGAGCGTATCCACACGGGTGGTGTAGACGGTGATATCGTCCTCGGTGTTGGTCTTGAAGGTGACCTCCGTACCGGTGGAGCGGCCGATCCAGTTGCGCTGCTGGGTCTTGACGCGCTCGATGAAGTCCACATCGTCCAGATCGTCGATCAGGCGGTCGGCGTACTTCGTGATGCGCAGCATCCACTGGCTCTTTTCCTTGCGGATGACCTCGCTGCCGCAGCGCTCGCAAACACCCTCGACGACCTCCTCGTTTGCCAGCACGCACTTGCAGCTCGTGCACCAGTTGACGGGCATGGTGGTCTTGTAGGCCAGGTCATGCTTGAACATCTGCAGGAAGATCCACTGCGTCCACTTGTAGTAATTGGGGTCGGTGGTGTCCACCACACGGTCCCAGTCGAAGCCGTAGCCGAGCATCTTGAGCTGGCGGGTGAAGTTCCTGATGTTCTGCTGCGTGACGATGGCGGGATGGATGTGGTTCTTGATGGCAAAGTTCTCGGTCGGCAGGCCGAAGGCGTCAAAGCCGATGGGATTGAGGACGTTGTAGCCCTGCATCCGCTTCTTGCGGCAGATGATGTCCATTGCCGTAAAGGGGCGCGGATGGCCGACGTGCAATCCGGCGGCGGAAGGGTACGGGAACTCGATGAGCCCGTAGAATTTCGGTCTCGGATCGCCGGTCACGGCGGCGTAGGGCTTTTCCTGCTCCCACTTGTCCTGCCATTTTTTCTCAATGGCTGCGAAATCGTACTTCATGACTTTCTCCTTCTGTATTTCCATAGTCGCTTCTATTTTTACGCTTTTATTTTGCCGCGTCCGGCGTCAGCACGCCGGTGAGGTCCAGCGCGTGGCCGTCGCTCCACAGACGCTCCAGCCCGTAGAACGCGCGGGCCTCCTCGTTGAACACATGGATCGCCACGCAGCCGTAGTCCAGCAGCACCCAGGTGCCGCCGCGATAGCCCTCGCGGTGAATGGGCTGCTCGCCGAGCTGATCCAGCTCCTTTTCCACCTCGTCGCACAGCGCGTTGATCTGCGTGTTGCTGCCGCCGGAGCAGATGACGAAATAATCCGCCAGCGTGGTGATCTTGTCGATCTCCAGCACCTTGATGTCGCGGCCCTTCTTGCTGTCGAGCGCCTTGGCGGCCGCAAGCGCCATTTCCTTTGCGTTTACCATTCTCTCTTCCCTTTCCGATTTATTCGTTTCCCGTCGCCTCGCCGATGACCGTCAGGCTCCCCGAGGTCACCTCTGCCGGCGGATCGTTTTCTTCCGTTTCGCCGCCCGTGCTCTCCGAGCTGTTCGCGATCCTTCCCGTGTACGGATCGACGAACACCGGCGGCGCGGCCGCCGCCTTGCTGTCCTCCACCCGTCCGGTGGAGGAGGCGAGCGAGCCGTCCGCGTTGACGGACATGATATCCAGATCGCGCAGCGTGAATTTCTCCGTGAACGGACTGAGGGAATCGTTCACCAGATCCAGCAGCGCGTTGGCCTGCGGCACCACATAGTCGAGCTTCATCGTCCTGCCGTACTCGGCGCTGAGCGTGCGGCTGTAGACGTATATGCCCGTCCACGGCATGGTCATGAAGCTCACGTCCTCCAGCGAAAGGCCGCCGATCACCGCCTGCTTGCCGAACCAGAGGATGTTTTCAAAGGAGAGGTCGGTCTCCACATTCTCCCGGAACACCTCGGCGAGCTTACCGAGGTTGGGCACATTCTCGAGCTGCAGAAGCTGCTTGATGACCGCCTTGAGGAAATCCTGCTGGATCTGCATACGCCCGCTGTCGCCGATCTGCGGGTTGCCGTAGGGGCTGTTGGAGTCGTTCTTGCGCCAGCGGATGACCTGCATGGCGTCGTCGCCGTTGAGCTTGCGGTAGCCCTTTTCCTGCTCGATGACAAGATCCTGATATTGGTCATGGTAGTCCATGTTGTAGGGCACGTCGAAGTACACGCCGCCGATGGCCTCCACGATCGCGCCGACGGCCTCCCACTCCACGACCACCTGATAGTCCGGCTCAAAGCCGACGAGCTGGGAGATCTCCTTATAGAGCGCCTTGATGCCCTTATCGCCCCCGCCGTAGTAGTTGTAGACGGAGTTGATCTTCTTCACATCCCATGAGACGTTCACCATCGTGTCGCGCGGGATGGACATGACCGTCGCCTTCTGGTTCGTCACGTCGTAGCTCGCGAGCAGCATCGTGTCGGTGTTGCCGCCTCCGCCCGTGTCGCGGCCGAGCACAAGGACCGTGTAGAAGTCCTTGCTTTTCCGCTCGCCGCTCACGCGCGGGCGCACGCCGTCGCCGTAATCCAGGTCGACGTCGGTCTGACCGGGGTCCTGCGTGTCGCCGTCCCGGTTCGGCAGCTCCGGCGCACGGATCTTCAGCAGATAGCCGCCGACGGTGATCACGCCGACGAGCAGCACCGCCGCCAGCGCGGCGACGAGCAGTCTTTTTGGGTGGGTGAAAATGCCCTTGATCTGCTCCCACGCCTCGTCGCCGTGCTCGTCGAAGGCCGCGTCCACACGGGAGCGCAGCTCGTCGAGCTTTTCCGATTTGAAGTTAAAGTTGTTGTCCGCTTCCCGCTTTCCCTTCATTTGTCTTTCCTTTCAGATAATCACGTGCCGCCAGGGTGTTGACGTGGATGGGGTTCCCCATCTCCTCCATTTCCTCGACCGTCATTTCAAGGCCCATCAGAAGCCCGCGGTCCAGATCCTCCCACACGGTCCTCCGCAGCGCGTCCACGCCCGGAAAATCGCGCGTCGGCTCGATGAAGTCCGCGAGGTAGATGACCTTTTCCAGCACCGTCATGTCCGGCTTTCCGGTCGTATGCCAGAGGATCGCATTGTAAATTTCATCGTCCACGCCGAACACGTCCCGCGCGAGCGCCGCGCCGGTCTTGGCGTGGAGCAGCTTGAGCGCCTTTTTCTCCAGCTCATCGAGCGCGATGCCGTACTTCTCGCACAGCGCGAGCTGCTCCGGCATCGAGAGCTTCTTTGTGCAGTCGTGCAGCAGTCCCGCGACCTCCGCACGGTGAACGTCCGCGCCGTATTTCTCCGCCAGCTTCACCGCCGTCGCCGCCGTGCCGAGCACATGGGCGCAGCGCTTGGCCTTGAGATAGCTCAGCGCGATGGGACGGAGCTGCTGTACCGTTAGACGCTTGAGATCAAGATTTGTTCCGTATAAATGCTCGCGCAGGATATAGCCGTAGACCTGCGGCTCGAGCATCGCTTCGCTCGTGCCGCTTGCCATGCCCGCGCGCAGCGCGGTCGAGGAGACCTCGATCACGCGGTCGAGCGCGAGCGCTTCAAAGCTGCCGCCGAAGCGCGCACGGAGCTTCTCTGCCTGCGCGGCAAAGGCCGCGGCGCTGTCATCCGCGTTGCGGTAGAAAGCAACAACTTTCGCGAGCTTTGCGATTTCCTCCGGCGCGCGCCAGCTCTCAAAGGAGAAGAACATATCCGTCCCCATAAAGAGCAGCAGCTCGCCGTTGGGGTACTGCCGGCGCAGGGCGCGGAGCGTATCGACGGTATAGCTCTTGCCCTCGCGCGCCATCTCGAGGTCGAGCACCTCGACCTCGATGCCGCTTTGAAGCGCGGCCTGTCCGCCCATGAGACGCGTCATGGCGAGACGGTGCTCGTTCGCGGGACTTCCCTGCTCCATCACCTTGTGCGGCGAGATGCCCGCCGGAATGAGCAGGAGCTTATCCAGCGCGCACTTCTCCGCCGCCTCGACGGCGGCGTTCTGGTGCCCCAAATGCGGCGGGTTGAAGCTGCCGCCGTAAATTCCGATCTTCAATGAAAATCCCTCTTTATCGTCCTGTTCAGACGGTCTTTTTCTTCTTATCCTTCACGAGCGCGATGCGCTTTTCCTTGGGCTTGGCGTGCGTCTCGCGATAGAGCACGAATTTCGTGCCGATGACCTGCACCTGCTCGGAGCGGGTGAGGCGGCTGAGCTCGTCGCAGGCCTCGCGCGCGGTGAGCATACTGTTATCGAGCACGCGGCACTTGATGAGCTCGCGCGCCTCAAGCGCGTCGTTCGCCTGCTTGACGAGATTCTCGCCGATGCCGTCCTTGCCGATGTGGACGATGGGCTCCAGCTCATTCGCCATGGCGCGCAGCTGGGCGCGCTGCTTTCCGGTCAGTTCCATTTATTCGTTTCCTTTCAGATAGTCGTCGAGTGCCGCGGCAAAGGCGCGCAGCGCTTTCCCGCGATGCGAGACGGACGCCTTTTCCTCCGCCGTGAGCTGGCCGAAGGTCTTGCGCAGCTCAGGCACAAAGAATACGGGGTCGTAGCCGAAGCCGCCCTCGCCCATCGGCGCGAACGCGATGGTGCCCGGGCACTCACCCTCACACACCAGCTCGTCGCCGTTCGGGAACGCACAGACGATGGAGGTGTGGAAGTGCGCGGCGCGGTCGGTCTGCCCGCGCAGCATCTCGAGGAGCAGCGTGTAGCGGCCCTTGTCATCCAGTCCCTCGCCGCCGAAGCGCGCGCTGTACACGCCGGGGCCGCCGTTGAGCGCGTCCACGCAGAGGCCGGAGTCGTCCGCCACAGCGGGCAGGCCGGTCGCCTGCATCACCGCCGTCGCTTTCAGGCGGGCATTGTCGGTGAAGGTCTCGCCGGTCTCCTCGACCTCGATCCTCACGCCCAGCTCTGCCTCGCTCACGACCTCCACGCCGAGATGGCGGAGGATCTCGTTCATTTCCTTTAATTTCTTGGGGTTCTGCGTTGCCAATACCAGCTTCATGCTATACCTCCCACGGGTCCTTGTTCCGTTTTTCTTCTCTCTCCCGCGCGGCCTTCTCCTCCTCGCGGCGCTCCGCCGCGCGGTCTATCCGGTCGCCGAGCGAGCCGAGCGTTTTATCCAGCCATTTGCCAGCCTTGTCTGAAAAGGTCTCGATCTCCGGCACGGGAACGATCACCACGCGGCAGCTCTCGCAGTAACGCGCGGGCGCATAGACGCTTTCGATCACAGGCGTCCCGCTCAGCCGAACGCTCTTCTCCTCCTCGATGCCGCCACGCCCATTGTCCGGACACCAGCGAAGCGCGTACTTGTACACAGGGAGCGCACCCTCGCGCATTTCCCTTCCGCAGTAGGGGCATACATTCGTGATCTCCATACGGTCTCCTCCGGTTGTATTTCGCTCAGATGAGCGCGTTGACATACTCCTTCGCGTCAAAGGGCTGCAGGTCGTCGATGCCCTCGCCGAGGCCGACGAACTTCACCGGCACGCCAAGCTCCTGCGCGATGGCGACGCAGATGCCGCCCTTGGCCGTGCCGTCCAGCTTCGTGAGGATGATGCCGGTCAGGCCCGCCGTCTCGCGGAACACCTTCGCCTGCTGCAAGCCGTTCTGCCCCGTGGTCGCGTCGAGCACGAGCAGCGTCTCCTTGGCGGCGTCCGGCGTTTCGCGGTCGATGATCTTGCGCAGCTTTGCCAGCTCCTGCATCAGGTTCGCCTTGTTGTGCAGGCGGCCCGCCGTATCGCAGAACACAACGTCCACATTTCTCGCCTTCGCCGCCTGCAGGGAGTCGAACAGCACCGCGCCGGGGTCGGCACCCTCGCGGCTGCGCACGATCTCCACGCCCGCACGGTCTGCCCAGATCTCGAGCTGGTCCGCCGCCGCCGCACGGAAGGTATCCGCCGCGCACAGCAGCACGCGCTTGCCCTGCTTTTTGTAGCGGCTGGCAAGCTTGCCGAGGCTCGTGGTCTTGCCCACGCCGTTCACGCCGATGATAAGCACGACGCTCGGCGTTGTGGAGAGGTCGAGGCTCGTATCGCCGACCTCGAGCTTCTTTTCCAGAATGTCGCGCAGCGCCTGCTTGACGTCGTCGCCGCGCTGAATGCTCTTTTCGTATACGACCTTACGCAGCTCCTTCACGGCGTCCGCCGCGACCGCCGCGCCGAGGTCTGCCATGATCAGGCTCTCCTCCAGCTCGTCGTAGAAATCCTCGTCGATGGTCTCCCAGATGATGCTGTCGTACCACGCCTTTTTGATCCTTGCAAAAATACCCATCGTCTTACCCCTTGATGTTCAGTTCTTTCGCCATGTCGTTCATGTTGATGGTCAGCACCTTGCTCACGCCGCGCTCCTGCATCGTCACGCCGTAGAGCACGTCGGCGGCCTCCATCGTGCCGCGGCGGTGGGTGATGACGATGAACTGCGTCTTGTCGCAGATGCGGCGCATATAGTGTGCCACGCGGATGACGTTCGGCTCGTCGAGCGCCGCCTCGATCTCGTCCATCACGCAGAATGGCGTGGGGTGGACCTTGAGAATGGCGAAGTAGAGCGCGATGGCGACGAAGGCCTTCTCGCCGCCCGAGAGCAGCGAGAGCGTCTTGAGCGCCTTGCCCGGCGGCTGGACCTTGATCTCGATGCCGCAGTCGAGCACGGCGTTCTCGTCCTCCAGCTCGAGCGTGGCCTTGCCGCCGCCGAAGAGTTCGAGGAAGGTCTCCTGAAAGCTCTCGCGGATGAGAGCGAACTGCTCCTTGAAGATGACCGTCATCTCGCTCGTGATGTTCTCAATGACGCCCAGCAGCTCCTCCTTGGCCTTTTCCACATCGTCGCGCTGTCCGGTGAGGTAGGTATAGCGCGTGTTCACGCGGTCGAATTCCTCGATGGCGCCGACGTTGACATTGCCGAGGCCGTTGATCTCGCGCTTCAATTCATTGATGCGGCGGCTCGCCTTCGGCACGCTCTCCAGCTCGATGCGCTGCTCCTGCGCCGCGGAGTGGGACAGCTCGTAGCTCTCCCAGAGCTTATCCAATATCTGCTTTTCCTCCATCGCGGCGGTAACACGCTTCTGCTCGAGCCTGCCCGCAGCGGCCTGTGTCTGAGAGAGCAGCTCATTGCACTCGCGGTATCTGCGGTCGTTCGCGCTGCGCTCGCCCTCAAGCGTCAGCTTGGCCTCCGCCAGCTCCGCCAGCTCCGCCCTGCGCTTCTCGGCGTCGGCGCGCAGAGATGCGGTCACCGCGTCATGCTGCGCGATCTCCTCCTCTGCGGCCTTGATCTTCGCGCGGTAGTCCTCGATGAGCGCACGGCGTCCATCCTCGTCGCCGCGCATCTGCTGGGCGAGCGTCTCGAGGTCGCCCAGCGCACGTTCGGTCGTCTCCCGCTCGGCGGTAAAGCCCGCAAGCGTGCTCTTGCGCGCGGCGATTTCGTCGCCGAGGTGCGCGCTGTCGCGTTGGAGTTCGTTCTGGCCGGCGAGCTTTTCCTCGCTCTCCGCACGGCAGCGTGCGGCCTCGGCCTCGTGCTTTTTGATCTCCTCCTCGCGGGCGGCGGCTGCCTTTTTCAGCTCCTCCGTGCGCGCGGTGATGCTCTCGAGCTCGGCGGCGATGTCGCTCTCCCGCGTGCGAAGCGATTCGAGCAGCATATCGTACTGCTTCTTTTCGCCCGTCAGGCGGAGCACCGCGTCCTCCGCGCCGCGCTGCTGCTCGCGCGCGACGTCCAGCTCATACTGTGCGGCGTTCAGGTCGCGCTTGGCCTCGTCCGCCTCGCGGAGCGCGGCATCGAGCTTTTCCGTTAAGGCTTCCCGCCGGGCAGTCAGCTCCTTGAGCTCGTTGGCGCGGCTCAAAATGCCCGCGCTGCGGCTCACCGAGCCGCCGGTCATGCTGCCGCCGCGGTTCAATACCTGTCCGTCGAGCGTGACGATGCGGAAGCGATTGCTGTACTTTCTCGCGATGGCGATGCCGCAGTCCATATCCTCGACCACGACGGTGCGGCCGAGCAGATTGTTGAAAATTTCCGCGTACCGCTTATCGAACTGCACGAGCTGCGACGCGACGCCGACGTAGCCGTACTCGCGCTCGACGCCCGCCTCGCGCAGCACGTCGCCGCGGATGGCGGTCAGCGGCAGGAAGGTCGCGCGGCCGCCGTCGCGCTGCTTTAAGAAGTTGATGGCGCTCTTGGCGTCCTCCTCGCGGTCTACGACCACGTTCTGCATCCCTGCGCCGAGGGCGATCTCGATGGCGACGGCATAGCGCTTGTCGGTCGTCATCAGGTTGGCGACCGGCCCATGCACGCCGCGCAGTGTGTTCTTCTCCGCCGCCTGCATGACGAGACGAACCGCCTTATTGAAGCCCTCGTACTCCTTCTCCATCTCGCTCAGAAGATGGATGCGGGAGTCGAGGTTGTTCTTTTCCATCGTGAGGTCGATGCTCTTCTGCCGCGCCGTCTCCTCGCGCTTGACGCGCCCCTCCATCTTGAGGGTATGACCGGAGATGATGTTGCGCACGGCGTCGGCCTCCTCCTGCGCCTCCTCAAGGGCGCGGCGGGACGCGGACGCAGCCCTGCGCTTCACGGTCAGCTGACCGTCCACGCTCTCGCTCTCCGCTTCAAGCGCCGCGCGGCGCTCGGTCAGCTCGGCAAGGCCCGCGTTTATCGCGCTCATGTCCGCGCGGCAGTCCGCCGCGTCGGAGGCCGCCAGCGCTTCCTTCGCGCGCAGAGCCTCGACCTCGCTGCCGGCCTCGCCGGCCGTGCGGGCAAGCTCCTCCGCCTGCGCGAGGAAGGCGCGAAGCTCCTCCTCGAGCTCCGCCGCCTGCGCGGCAAGCTCCTCGATGCGCGCGTGCTTCGCAGCGATCTGCGCGGTCAGGCTCTCCGCGCGGCCCGACTGGTCGCGCAGGTCGTTCTCCACGCGCTCGATGTTCGCGCGGTTGTGCTCGATGCCCGTGCGCAGCACCGCCACGGCGGAGTTCTCCTCATTGCACTTCGCGTCCAGCTCGGCGCACTCGGTGCGCAGGCGCTCCTGCTCCATGTCGTTCGCGTGAGCCTTTTCCGCAAACTGCTCGGAGGCGGCGTACAGCTCGTCCAGCGCGGCGTTCGCGCGCTCCAGCTCCTGCTGGGCAAGAGCGTAGTCGGTGTTGAGCTTGATGGAATCGGTCTTGATCTTGTCCAGGTTTTCGAGCCAGACGGAGATCTCCAGTGTGCGCAGCTCGTCGCGGAGGATCAGGTATTTCTTCGCCTTCTCCGCCTGCGAGCGCAGCGGCCCGACCTGCAGCTCCAGCTCGGCGATCTTGTCGTTGATGCGCACGAGATTCTCCTCCGTGCGCTCGAGCTTGCGCTCCGTCTCCTCCTTGCGGTGGCGGAACTTGGAGATGCCCGCCGCCTCCTCGAAGATCTCGCGGCGGTCGGCGCTCTTGACCGACAATATCTCGTCGATCTTGCCCTGACCGACGATGGAATAGCCCTCGCGGCCCATGCCGGTATCCATGAACAGCTCGTTCACGTCGCGCAGGCGCACGCTCTGCTTGTTGATGTAGTATTCGCTCTCGCCGCTGCGGTAATACCGGCGGGTGACGGCGACCTCGCTCTCCTCCATCCGGGGGAAGATGTGCTCGGTGTTGTCGAGCACGAGCGTCACCTGCGCGAAGCCCATCTGGCTGCGCTTTTCCGTGCCGCCGAAGATGACATCCTCCATCTTCGCGCCGCGCAGCGATTTGCTCGACTGCTCGCCCATGACCCAGCGGATCGCGTCCGACACGTTGGACTTGCCGCTGCCGTTGGGGCCGACGATGGCGGTGATATCCTCACCGAAGTTCAATACGGTTTTATCGGGAAAGCTCTTAAATCCTTGAATTTCGAGCGCTTTTAAGTACATTCCGTGATCTCCTTTGTGCAAGGGAGTAAAAATAGGCAGAAAAAGACATATTTTAACTTATGTACTATACCATTTTCCCCCTCGTTTTTCAAGAGCGAATGATGAACAGAGTGTAAAAAAGACGCCCGTCGGGCGTCTTTTCGCTTCATTTTTCCTGTGCCGCGCGTCTCCGCCGCGACTTCGTCGCCGCACGGGATGCGGCGATGAGCGCGTAAAGCTCCTCGTAGGCGTCGGCGAGCGTGCCGACGCGGTCGATGAGGCCGTCCGCCACCGCCTCCTCACCGTAGAGGATGCTGCCGACGTCGGCGGCCATGTCCTCGGCGGCCAGCATGAGCGCGAGCAGCTTTTTCTCGGATATACCGGAGTTCTTCGTCACGAAGCGCACGATGCGCTCCTGCAGGCGGTCGAAGTAGTGATAGGTCTGCGGCGCGGCGATGAGCGTTCCGTTCGTGCGGATGGGGTGGACGGTCATGGACGCGCTCGGTGCGATGAGCGAGCGCTTCGGCGCAACGGCCAGCGGCACGCCGATGGAGTGTCCCCCGCCGAGCACGAGCGAAACAGTCGGCTTCCTCATGCCCGCAATCAGCTCGGCGATGGCGAGCCCCGCCTCCACATCGCCGCCGCAGGTGTTGAGGAGCAGCAGCACGCCGTCGATCTCCTCGCTCTCGTCGAGCGCCGCGAGCAGCGGCAGAACGTGCTCGTACTTGGTCGTTTTCACGGTATTGGGCAGAAGGCTGTGGCCCTCGATCTGCCCGACGACCGTCAGGCAGTAGACCGTGCCGCGCGCGGTGCGCGTGGTCACGGCTCCCATATCCACGATGGGCTGCATGGGCGGCGTCTGCTCGGGCGCAGACCTCTGCTCCTCGTTCTCGTTCGGCTTTGTCGGTTCCGTCATGGCGCATCCCTCCTCTTTTCTCACAAGGTAGGATTTGCAGAAAAATGGGAAAGCATACGGCGCGCCGTATGCTTTCCCGCTATGTATCCCGTTATTTTTCCGTGCCGTAGAAGAAGAGCGCCACCGTGCCGGGGCCGACGTGCGCGCCGGTGACCGGCTCGTAGTAGACCTCGAGGCATTCGCCGGTAAAGTCCCTTTCGCGCAGAAGACCGAGCAGATAATCCGTTCCCTCGCGGTTGTCCGCGTGGGCGATGCCGATGCGCGCGGTCTTATCCAGCGCGCGCTTGTCGAAATAGTCCGCCAGCTCGGCGTAGGCCTTCTTATTCCCGCGCACCTTGCCGCAGGAAACGATGTGGCCCGTCTCGTCGCCGCGCAGGATGGGCTTGATGCCGAGCACCGAGCCGACCAGTGCCGCCGCGCCGGAGATGCGCCCGCCGCGCTTGAGGTAGTTCAGATCGTCCACCGTGAAGAACTGGCACATGTGGGGGCGGCGCGCGAGAATGCGGTCGCCGACCTCCTCAAAGCTCCTGCCCGCGCGCAGCAGCTCCGCCGCCTCGAGCACCTGCAGGCCCTCGCCGAGCGAGGCGGCGTAGGTGTCGATGGTCATGATTTTGGCGCGAGGATATTTTTCCCGCAGCTCCTCCGCCGCGAGCGCCGCGGCGTGCGCCGTGCCGCTGATGCCGCCGGACATACCGACGTAGAGCACATCGTCGCCCTGCGCGAGCGCGCGTTCAAAGAACGCCGCCGCCGTTGCGGGGTTGACCATTGAGGTCTTGACCTCGGCGCCCCGGCGCATGGCGTCGTAGAAGGCCTTGCCGTCGAAGTCCGTCTCCTCGTTGTAGTCCTCCGCCACGCCGTTGACCGTGTAGGAAAACGGAATGACCGCGATATCGTACTCGCGCAGCAGCGCGAGCGGCAGATTGGCCGAGGTGTCGGTATAGAGCTTCGTCATGGCAAAACTTCCTTTTCTGTATTTCTTAACACTCAGTGTACCACGCTCTAAGCGCGGAAACAAGCAAAGTTACAGATTCTTTACATTAACCTAACAGCATGACAACGGCAGGGTGGTCACCCTGCCGTTTTTTCGTCAATTCTGCTCAAAGATCACGCGCATGGTCTTGTAGGTCATATAGCAGTCGAGCTTGGCGACCGTCTCATAAGGCGCGTGCATGGAGAGCACGGGAACGCCCGCGTCGAGCGTGTCGATGTTGCGCTGCGCCATGAACTTGGCGACCGTGCCGCCGCCGCCCGCGTCGGTCTTGCCGAGCTCGGCCATCTGCCAGAACACGCCGTTGTCGTTGAGCAGCTTACGCACGCGGCCCACGACCTCGGCAGAGGCGTCGGAGGCACCGGACTTGCCGCCCGCGCCGGTGTACTTGCAAAGACCCACGCCGTAGTTGACAAAGGCGGCGTTGCGCTTATCGTACACGTCGGCAAAGTTCGGGTCGTAGGCGGCGGTCACGTCCGCACTCAGGCAGAAGGAGTTTGCCAGACAGTCGCGCAGCGCGACGCCCTGCGCCTCGCACAGGTCCGCCATGAACTTGTCAAACGCCTGCGAGAGCATACCGGAAACGCCCTCGGAGCCGATCTCCTCCTTGTCCGCGAAGATGCACACGGCGGTGCGCTTCGGGCTTTTCGCGTCGAAGATGCCCGCGAGCTCCGCGTAGGCGCACACGCGGTCGTCGTGACCGTAGGAAGCGATGAAGCTGCGGTCGAAGCCGATGTCGCGCGCCTTGCCGGCGGGCACGACCTCCAGCTCGGCGGAGATAAGATCCTCCTCCACGATGCCGTACTTCTCATTGAGGAGCTTGAGGACGTTGAGCTTGAAGCGGTCCGAGCAGTCCTCGCCCGCGAGCGGACGGCCGCCGACGAGCAGGTTCAGGCTCTCGCTGGGAATGGCCTCGTTGAGCGGCTTTTTGCCCTGCTCGCGGCCGAGGTGCGGCAGCAGATCGTTGATGATGAACTGCGGGTCGCCCTCGTCCGCGCCGATGTGGACGGCGACCGTGGAACCGTCGCCGCGCACGACCACGCCGTGCAGCTCGAGCGGGATGGTCACCCAGTGGTACTTGCGGATGCCGCCGTAATGGTGCGTCTTGAGATAGGCCATCTCGGCTTCCTCGTAGAGCGGGCGGGGCTTGAGGTCCAGGCGGGGCGCGTCGGTGTGCGCCGCGCCGATGTTCGCGCCGTGGCTGAGGTTCTGCTCGCCGATGACCGCAAGCATAATTGCTTTACCCCTGTTGTTATAGTAGACTTTATCGCCCGTCTTGAGCGCCATGCCCTTCTCGTAGGGCGCGAAGCCGCGCGCGCTGGCCAGCTCGATGCAGTGCTCCACGCACAGCCGCTCGGTCTTGCCGTGGTCAAGGAAATCCTTGTAGTCCTCGCAGTAGGCGTGCATTGCCCGCTCCTCCTCAGCGCTCAGGCGCTCATAGCCGTTTTTCGGCGCATAAGCGAGCTTCTCCGCCCACTCGTTCTTTTTCTTCTCTGCCATGGTTCATTCCTCCTTGGATTTTTTAATAATGGTATCCAGAAACTCCTCCGCGGCAAACGCAGCCTGCGCGGGAGTCGGGTAGTTGTTTTCAAAGACCGCGTCGCAGTCCGCGCGGAACGCCTCCTCGCTGCGCTGCGCACGCACACGGGCGCGGGCGTAGTCCTCGGAGATGCCGTCGCGCGTCATGATGCGGCGCACGCGCACCTCCTCCGGCGCGGTGACCGCGACGGTCACATCGCAGAGCGCGCCGAGACCGCTCTCCACGAGCTTGATGGCGTCGAGCGCGATGAGCCGCGCGCCGCTTTCCTCCATGCGCCGCGCGAGCGCGCGGGGCAGATGGCGGAAGATGATGGCGTCGAGCTGCGCAAGCGCGCCGGCGTCGCCGAATACTATATTGCCCAGCTTTTGCCGGTCCAATCCGCCGTCGGGGGCGAAGACATCACCAAACGCAGCGGTCAGGTCGGCGCGCAGCGGCGCGTCGGTCCGGAGCATTTCGTGATACACCGCGTCGCAGTCGAGCACCAGCGCGCCGCGCCTTTCCAGTGCGTGCAGCAGCGTCGTCTTGCCCGCGCCGGTGCCGCCGGTGATGCCGAGGACAAAGGCGCCGTCCGCCTCCTCTGTGTGGAAGCCGGCGGCCTTTTTCAGCCGGTTGCCGACGGCGAGGCCAAGCCCCGCGCTGTCGGGACACTGCGCCCAGATGGCGGGTACGTCCGTCGCGTCGAAGGTGCGCAGCGCGTCAAAAACGTGCTGCGACTGCGCGAGCTTATCACCGCTCGCGCCGAGCCGGTGAACGATGTGCCCCGCAAAGAGCGGCGCGAACTCGTCGAAGCAGATCACGCCGTCCCGCGCGCCGAGCGCGGCAAGCAGCCGCCGCGCGCTCGCGCGGGGCGAGCCGGTGATGACCGTGACGGGCGCCTTTGGTGCGTAGTGACGGTACTTCATGCCCGGCGCGCGGGGCTTCTCCCCCGCCGCCATCTGCTGCGTGACTGCCTTATCCACCGCCACCTCGCCGAGCACGGCGCGCAGCTCCTCGAGCGGCAGCCCGCCCGGGCGCAGCAGGCGCGGCGGCGTACAGGTCAGGTCGATGATGGTCGATTCCACGCCCACACGGCACGGCCCGCCGTCCACCACGCCGTCGATCCTGCCGTCCATATCCTCGCGGACGTGCGCGGCGGTCGTGCAGCTCGGACGGCCCGAGGTGTTGGCGCTCGGCGCGGCGACCGGAACGCCGGAGGCCGCAATGATCGCGCGCGTCACCGCGTGGTCGGGACAGCGCATCCCGACGGTGTCCAGCCCGCCGGTGGTGACGAGCGGCACGCAGTCCGCCTTCGGCAGTATCATCGTCAGCGGCCCGGGCCAGAAGCGCCCGGCAAGGCGGTACGCCGTCTCCGGCACGTCCTTGCAGTAGCGCGCGAGCCAGCTCGCATCGGGGATGTGCAGGATGAGCGGGTTATCCTGCGGGCGGCCCTTGGCCTCAAAAATGTGCCGCACGGCGTCCGCGTTCAGTCCGTCCGCGCCGAGGCCGTAGACCGTCTCGGTCGGGATGGCGAGCAGCCCGCCGCGGCGCAGGATGTCCGCGGCCTGTTCGACCGCCGCGCTCTCCCGCGCAGGATCGGTGATGGTAAAGTATCGGGTGTTCAAAAAGGTTCCCCCTTCTGTGCGTCTGAAGCGCTCAGCTCTCCGTGCTCTCGCGCAGCTTTTCCGCCTGCGCCTGCATGGTCAGCGCGTCAATGATCGGGTCAAGGTCGCCGTTGATGACGGCGTCGATGTTGAAATTCTTGCTGTCCCCCGTCAAGCGGTGGTCGGTGACGCGGTTCTGCGGGAAGTTGTAGGTGCGGATACGCTCGTTGCGCATCCCGGTGCCGACCTGCGCGCGGCGCTCGTTCGTCACGGCGCTCTCCACACGCTCGCGCTCCATTTCATAGAGCTTGCTCGCAAGCATCTGCATACACTTCGCGCGGTTCTGCACCTGCGAACGCTCCTCCTGACACGCCACGACGATTCCCGTCGGCTTGTGGATCAGCCGCACGGCGGAGCTCGTCTTGTTGACGTGCTGTCCGCCCGCGCCCGAGGAGCGATAGACCTGCATCTCGATGTCCTCCGGCCGGAGGTCGACGTCGACCTCCTCCATCTCCGGCAGCACCGCGACCGTGGCGGTGGAGGTGTGGACGCGCCCGCCGCTCTCCGTCTCCGGTACACGCTGCACGCGGTGGACGCCGCTTTCAAACTTCAGTCTTGACCACGCACCCGCGCCATTGAGGATAAAGTCAGCTTCCTTTACACCGCCCAGCTCCGTGTCGTTGTAGTTCAAAAGCTCGATCTTCCAGCCGTGCTTTTCGGCGTACATGGAGTACATACGGTAGAGGTCCGCCGCGAAGAGCGCGCTCTCCTCGCCGCCCACGCCGCCGCGCAGCTCCATGATGACGTTTTTCCCGTCGTTCGGGTCGCGCGGCAGGAGCAGCACGCGCAGCTCCTCATAAAGCCGCTCCTTGTCCGCCTTCGCCTGCCGCAGCTCCTCCTGCGCCATGTCGCGCAGCTCGGCATCGGAGAGCAGCTCCGTCGCCTCGGCGATGGTCCGCTCCGCGCGGCGATAGTCCTCGTAGCACTGCGCGACCGGCTCAAGCTCCTTCTGCTCCTGCGTGAGCCTCCGCAGCTCCTTCGCGTCGCCGTAGATCTCCGGCACGGTCAGCAGCTCTCCGATCTCCGCGCAGCGGCGAGCGATCTGTTCCAGCTTCTCCCACATCGCTTCAGTTCTCCGCCGTCATGTAGTTCGTCACATTGCGGATGAACTCGTCGCGCCAGAAGTGATAGCCCGTCGAGCCGATGCGCAGCGAAACGTCCGCCACGTGGGGGTGGTCGACGTACTGGTCCATCTGGTCGCACACATCCTTATACAGCTCCTCGCTGCCGTGGACGACGACATAGGCGATGTTCTGCACCTCCAGCCCGCGGCGCTTGAGGAAGCCGCGCGCGATGCTCGAGCAGCGTCCCGCCCAGATGGGCGTGCCGAGAATGACGAGCCGGTAGTCCTGTAAGGCGCGGCGCGTATCAAACGGCTCCATCGCGCGGGTACGGCGGCGCATGGCATCCAGCCCGCAGCGCAGCCAGCCGATGGCGCCGTCGCGGTCCACGCGGTCGCGCATCTCCACGCACTCGCAGTCAAGCGCGGCAGCGATCTCCTCCATGGCAAATTTTGTGTGTCCCGTGCGGGAGTAATACAAGCACAGAATATCCTTGTTCATCGTTAACCTCCGTAGACAAAATAGGCGGCAAGGCCGAAGGCCTCGCGGATAAAGTAATTGACGGTCAGGCATTGAAAGTAGAGCGCGGAAGGCAGATGCGCCGGCACGGCGGCGGTATCGCCGCCCCACATCAGCCGCGCGCGGCAGAGGTGGAAGTCCGAGGTGACGATGGCGACGCGCCGTGCCGGATCAACGCCCAGCTCCTCGAGTATCGCCCGCGAGTAGCGCAGATTCTCCTGCGTGCTGGTGGAGCGCTCCTCCGGGTACAGCCGGCTCTCGTCCACGCCGCGGCGCACCAGCGCGCGGCGCATACACTCGGCCTCGGTGATGGCCTCGCCCGGCCCCTGTCCGCCGGAGAGGACCACCGGCACGTCGGGGTGCTCCTCCAGATAGGCTGCCGCGGCGTCGATGCGCGTGCGCAGCGTGAGCGACGGCGTTTCGCCGTTCACGCCCGCGCCGAGCACGATGACCGCGCTCACCGGTTCGTCTGTTTTCTCCGCAAGCGAGCCGCGAATGACCATTGTCTCCAACGCGGCAAAGAGGACAAAGCCTGCGGCGAGCAGCGCGAGCAGGACCCGCCTGCCCCACACCGCCGCGCGGCTGCCGCGCCGTGCGGCGCACTCCAGCACGAAAAGCACGAACAGCACCGCCGCGGCACACAGGCAGAGGAGGGCGGAAAAGCGCAGTCCCGGAACGAAACGCAGCAGCACCGCCAGCGCGAGGAAAACGAGCGCCGCCGCAAACAGCCGCCGCTCCCGCTTTGTGAACGCCTTCCATTTTTCTCTCATGTCCCGACCTCCCCGCTCGCGTGTTTTCGTCCCTGCCGCTTCTCGCCTTCCTATTCGCCCGCCTCGGCGGCGAGCGCCTCCCAACGCTCCATCAGCTCTGTGAGCTTCTGCTCCTGCGCCTCCTTTTCGGCGTAGAGCGCGCTGTATTTTTCATAGTCGGACGCGGCTTCCTCCAGCCGCGCGTCCAGCGCGGCGAGCGCCTCCTCCTGCTGCGCGATCTCGCGCTCGCAGATGGTCAGCTGGCGGTGTGCCGCCTGCTGATTTTTATTGCCGCGCGGCGGCTTTTCCGTAAGGCTCTTTTCCTTTACTGTCTTTTCCGGCTCTGACTTTTTCGCCGGCTGCTCCGCCTTTATTTTGCGGTAGCGGGCAAAGCCCATCGGGTAGTCGGTGATTCTCTGCTCCTCCAGCTCCCAGACGCGGGTGGCGAAGCGGTTGATGAAGTAGCGGTCGTGGCTGACGAACAGCAGCGTCCCGTCGAAGGCCTCCACCGCCTCCTCGATCCACTCGCGCGAGGCGATGTCGAGGTGGTTGGTCGGCTCGTCGAGGATGAGGAAGTTCACCTCGTCGTCCATCAGCATACACAGCCGCAGGCGGCTCTGCTCGCCGCCGGAGAGCACGGAAACAGACTTGAACACGTCCTCTCCGCGGAAGTGGAACGCCGCCAGACGGTCGCGCGCCTTCTGCGGCGTGATGTCCCGCTTGGAATAAAGCATTGTGTCCACAAGATTGCGCTGCGGCACGTCGAAGTGAATGATTTGCGGCAGGTAGGCGATCTTCGTCGAGGGGCCGAGCTTGATGCGGCCCTCGTCGGGGTACTCCTCGCCCATGATCATCTTGATGAGCGTGGATTTTCCCGTGCCGTTATCGCCGATGAGCGCGATGCGCTCGCCGCCGGCGACCTTGAGGTCCACGCCGGAGAACAGCGTCCGCTCGCCGAAGGACTTGCCGACGCCCTTGAGCGCCAGCACCTCGTCGCCGAGAAATTCGCTGCTCCGGAACTGCGCGGTCATCTTCTTCTCGCGCGTGGGCTTGTCCGTCGTGCGCATCCGCTCGATGCGCTTTTCCATCGAAAACGCGCGCTTGTGCAGCGCGTCGTTGCCCATGAACGCCCACAGGTGCAGCTTGTCCGCTGCGGCCTCGAGCTGCCTGATCTTGGCCTGCTCCTTCTCATACTGCCGCATTTTCTCCAGATAGCGGCGCTCCTTCTCCACGGCGTAGAAGCTGTAGTTGCCGTTGTAGAACTCCGCGTGGCCGTCCAGAATTTCGATGACGCGGGTGATAGTGCGGTCGAGGAAATAGCGGTCGTGCGAGATGGCGACGACCGTGCCCTTGAACGAGGCAAGGTATTCCTCCAGCCACTCGATGGCGTGGAGGTCGAGGTGGTTCGTCGGCTCGTCGAGCAGCAGAATGTCCGTGTCCTCCAAAATCAGGCGGCCGAGGTTCACGCGCGTCTTTTCGCCGCCGGAGAGCGTGTCGAACAGCCGCGTGCGCATATCCGCGGGAATGGACAGGCCGTTGGCCACCTTATTGACGGCGGTGGCGGTGTCGTAGCCGCCGAGGCCCTCAAAGCGGGCGGACAGCTCGCCGTAGCGGCGCAGCGTCTCCTCGGATTCGTCGCCGTTCGCCATCTGCGCGGAGAGCCGCTCCATCTCGTCGGCCATGCGCCTCATGCGCTCGAAGGCGGATTGCAGCACATCCTCCACCGTATAGCCCGCCGGGTAGACCGGTATCTGCGAGATCAGCCCGACGCGGCGGTCCGACGCGATGGCGACCTCGCCGGCGTCGTAGTCGATCTCGCCCGTGAGGATGCGAAAGAGTGTCGTCTTGCCCGCGCCGTTCTTGCCGAGCAGACCGACACGCTCGCCGGAGTTGATCTGAAAGGTCAGTCCGTCCAGTATTTTCTTTTCCAAATCAAAGGACTTTTGAAGTCCCGTTACGCTGATCTCGATCATGTTGTCTTGAGCAATTCCTCTACGATCTTCTCCAAGTGCATGGAGTGCGACGCCTTGCACAGCAGGACGCTGCCCTCCGTGAACGCAGCTCTCGCCGCATCGACCGCGCTCTCCGCGTCGGGATACCACTCGGCGCTCTCGTGCGCGGCGTCCGCGATGCCGCGGGCGTACTCACCGACAGCGATGACGCGGTCGATGCCGAGCAGAGCGCACAGCTCGCCCATCGCGCGGTGCGCGGACTCCGTCAGCTCGCCGAGCTCCTTCATGTCGCCGAGCACGGCGATCTTCTTTCCCTCGCTTGCCGCAAGCACGCGCAGCGCTGCGGACATGGACTGCGGGTTGGCGTTGTAGCAGTCGTCGAGCAGGCGGCGGTCGCCGCTGAGGCGGTGGACGCGCATCCGCGAGCCGGCGGGCTCATAGAGCGCGACGCCGCGCTCGATCTCGGGGACCGACAGGCCCAGCTCCTCACCGACCGCGGCCGCAAGCGACGCGGCATAGATCATGTGCCGCCCGGGGGCGGGGATATTGAGCTGATACTCTGCGCGCTCGGTGGTCACGGTGCAGGCGATGCCGTCGATGCCGCGGTCACGCAGCGCGGAAACGCGGACGTCCGCGTGCGCGCTCTCGCCGCAGCGGACAATGCGCTGCGGGAGGGCTACCGTGTCGAGCAACGCGTCGTCGCCGTTGAGGATGGCGACGCCGTCGGCGTCGAGGTTTTCAAAGATCTCGCTCTTGGCCTTCAGAATGCCCTCGCGCGAGCCTAAAAACTCGATATGCGCGTCGCCGATGTTCGTGATGACGGCGATGTGCGGGCGCACCATCTCGCCGAGGTAGCGGATCTCACCGAAATGATCCATGCCGGTCTCGATGACGGCGGCCTCACAGGTGTCGTCCAAGCCGAGGAGCGTGAGCGGCGTGCCGATGTCGTTGTTAAAGTTCTCCGCCGTTTTGAGCGTGCGGTACCTCTGCGACACGACCGAGGCGATCATTTCCTTCGTTGTGGTCTTGCCGACCGAGCCGGTGATCTGGACAAAGGGGATGTCAAACTGCCCGCGGTACCACGACGCGAGCGCCTTGAGCGCAAGGCGCGTATCGGGGACGGCGATGTAGAATTTATCGGGCAGGAACGCCGCGGGCGTCCTCGCGCACAGGCAGCCCGCCGCGCCGAGCGCGAGCGCCTTGTCGATGTAGTCGTGTCCGTCGAAGCGCTCGCCGGTGAGCGGGATAAAGAGCGCGCCCTCGCCTGCCTTGCGGCTGTCGGTGGAAACGGAGGTCACGGCGACGCTCTCGCCGCCCGCGAGAAGTGTTCCGCCCGTGGCGGTCAGCAGCTCGGAAACGGTCAGCCTTCTCATGCTCTCCCCTCCTTCCGCGCCCGCAGGGAGCTTGTCACGATGCGCTCGCACAACTCGCCGTAGCCGATGCCGGCGGCGGCGGCCTCCTGCGGCACGAGTGAGGTCGGCGTCATGCCCGGCAGGGTGTTGATCTCCAGGAAATAGGGCGTGCCGTCCTCGGTGACGATGAAGTCCGCGCGGGAATAGACGCTCAGCTCCAGCACGCGGAACACGGTCTCGGTCGCGCTGCGGAGCTTTTCCTCCCATTCCGCGGGAATGGGCGCGGGGCAGACCTCCTCAGCGGCTCCCGCCTGATACTTGTTGGCGTAATCGTAAAAGCCGGTCTTGGGAATGATCTCGATGGCGGGCAGCGCCTTGCCGTCGAGAATGCCGACCTGCAGCTCCCGGCCGTGGATGTACTGCTCGATGACGACCTGCGCGCCGAAGCGCAGGCACTCGGTCAGCGCAGCAGCGACCTCGCCGCGCGTGTGTGCGATCGTCACGCCGATGGACGAGCCGTTGGCGTTGGGCTTGACGACGCAGGGCAGCTCCGTTTCGTCGGCGATGGCGTCGATCTCGTCCGCCGTGTACTTCAGCGCACGCCATTTCGCGGTGGTGACGTAGGGCGCGACGAGGCGCTTGGTGAGGTCCTTGTCCATGGCGATGGCGCTGCCGAGGTAGCCCGAGCCGGTGTAGGGGATGCCGAGCAGGTCGAACGCCGCCTGCACCCGTCCGTCCTCGCCGCAGGCGCCGTGGAGCGCGATGAACACGACGTCCGCCATGGCGCAGACGCGCAGAACGTCCTTGCCGAAGATATTTTCGCTCTTGTCCTTCCGGCTCGCGCGGACGGCGTCGAGATCCGGCTCCTCACGGGCGACGGAAAAATCGCCGCACAGGCCGTCCGGCGCGTCAAAAATGCTCTCCGGCGCGCCGTCATAGCCCTCCAGTCCCAAAAACAGATCCACCAGGGCTGCCTGATGACCGCGCGCGCGAAGCGCGCGGCAGATGCGCGTGCCGCTTGAAAGCGACACATTGCGCTCCATACTCAGTCCGCCCGCCAAAACAACGATACGCATACTGTTTCCTCCTGAATTCGCAAAAACTACATATCTATGCTATTTTATCAGAATATACTTTAGCACAACGCCGCGCGAATTACAAGCAAAAGAAAGGCGGCCTTCCGCCGCCTTTCTTGTCAAAAAAGTGGCAAAGCCACTTTTTTGAGAAATCTTCGCTGCGCTCTGCGCCTCGGTTGTCCGCTGAAAGCGGACAATTCGACGCTTGCTCCGCGCAACGTGTTTTCTGCCACGCACAGGTCGCGGCAGAAAACGGATCATATCGCTTTCGCGTCTGCGGACGCGAAACTCTGCGAGGCCTTTCAGCAAGCGGAGAAAGGCGGCCTTCCGCCGCCTTTCTCCGTGTCATTTGAATAAGCCCGAAAGAAGTCCCGCGCTCTCCTGCTTCTTTTCCGCAAGCGTCATCGCCGCGGAGAGAAGCTGCGCGGCCTCGCCGCGCGTGAGCGGGCGCTGCCAGTCGCCCGCGGAGAAGCTGCCGCTTTCGATCACGCGGACGGACTCAAGATTCGCCACCGCCTGTGCGCTCCACGCGTCGGCGCTGCCCGCGTCGTAGTCGGAAAGGTCCACGTCCGTCACGCGCAAAAGACGGTTGAGCACCGTCGCCGCCTCGGAGAGCGTCACGCCCTCGTCCGCGCAGAAGGCCATGCCGCCCTCCGTGTCCACGCCGCGGATCAGACCGCATTGCAGGGCGCTGACCGCGCTGCCCTTCGCCCAGGTCGGGATCTCCGCGTCGTCACAGAAGCCCGTCATCGTGAGGTCGCCCGCAGGAATGCCCGCGCAGGCGAGCGCCATGGTGACGAACTCGCCGCGGCTGACGGCGCGGTCCGGCTCAAAAAAGTGCCGGCTGCCGACCTGCGCGCCGACGAACACGCCGTGCTCCGCCAGATCCACCGCCGCGGTGTAGGCGGCGCTCTCCGCCATGTCGTCATAGGTCACGCCGCATTTGGCGCGCACGATGGTGATGCGCACCTCCGCGGGGGCCGAGGTGCTGCCCGCGGCGTCGGTCGCGGTGTAGGTGAAACGGTCCGCGCCAGTCTTGTTCTTCGCGCTGGTGTAGACAAAGGTCTCGCCGTCGAGCGTCACCGTGCCCTTGGACGGCTGCTCGGCAATGGCGAAGCTCACCTCGCCGCCCTCGCGGTCGATGGCGGCGAGCGTGCCGGTGTAGGGGATGCCGCGGTAGACACGCACATCAATGCTCTGCGCGATGGGCGTGCCCGCGTCCGCCGCAGGCGCCGCTTTCTCCCGTCCGAAGATGGCCGAGGCGGGAAGGCCCGTGAGCGCGAGCAGCAGCATCGCCATGACGAACGGTACCGTGCGCCACAAAAGCTCTCTGTTCTTATCGGTATTCAAAATCGGTTCCTCCCTTTTTCAGTGTGGTACGGTTATTCTTTGTGAAAAAGGGAGCTTTATGCAAAAAGGGAAGCGTCCGCAGCGCGGACGCTTCCCTTTTCAAATTTTTCAGTTGGTCAGCCACTCGGGCCGCGAGCGCTTTTTCACGCCCGAGACGATGCCCATGGCGGCAAAAAGCGTGACGATAGACGAGCCACCGTAGCTGAAAAACGGCAGCGTCAGACCGATGACCGGCATCAGGAACAGGCACATGCCGATGTTCGCGATGGTCTGGAAAATGAGCATACCCGCCATGCCCACGCAGACGTAGCTCTCCATCGGCGCCGCCGCGTCGCGCGCGACGAGCAGGCAGCGCACCACGATGGCGAGCAGCAGCACGATGATGAGCGCGCAGCCGAGGAAGCCCAGCTCCTCGCCGCAGACGGAGAAAATGAAGTCCGTCTGCCGCTCGGGGATGCTCCACACATTAGATGACTGCGTCTGCGCGCCGTGGAACAGTCCCTGTCCGGTCAGCTCGCCCGAGCCGAGCGCCATCAGTCCGCGCGTCTGCTGAAAGCCCGCGTCGTCGGGCTGATAGCTGTGGTCGAGGACGGCAAGAAAGCGGTCGCGCATATAGCCCGGCAGCAGGTCCAGATGCCATACGGCAAGAAACGCCGCCGCGCCGCCGCCGATGCCCAGCGCCAGCCAGCGCTTTGCCATGCCCGCGGCAAAGACCATGCAGATGAAGATGAAGAGATACACCAGCGCGCTGCCCGCGTCGCCGGAGATGACGACGATCAGCCCCACCATAAAAGCGGTGTGCGCCGTCGGCTGAATGACGTTTTCAAAGCGCACAAGGTCTCGCCTATCCTTCAGCAGCGCAAGCTGATAGGCGAGCAAAACGATGAAAAAGATCTTTACGACCTCCGCCGGCTGCACCGTGACGGGGAAATTGCGCAGGAAGCCAACGCCGAGGTTTTTGCCGATGTCATTCACACCGAGCCACGCGCGGTTGCCATTTCGCGTCTGGCCGAAGGGCGTGAGCAGCAGCAGGAGAAAGCCGACATTGAAGCCGAGCAGCCACTTCCATTGCTTCGCCAGCTCGAATACGTCGATGCTCGAGAGGAAGAGGTAGAGCGCCAGCCCGATGAGCAGGCCGAGGCCCTGCACGGCAACGTACTTGAGCGTGCCGCGAAAGCTTGTCGCGCTGGCGATGAGCACCATGCCATAGAGCGTCGAGGCCACGCACAGCGCGAGCAGCACCGCGTCAGTCTGGCGCAGCACGTCATGCAGCGTTTCCCGCACTCGTCCCATCGGTTCTTCCCTCCTCTGCCGAAAATTCTCGGAATGATGTATCAGTATAGCACGATTCCGCCCGTCTGTAAACCGCGCGTTTTTCTTTCTTCCACTGTTTACACTCTGTTCATGCAAAAAGGAATTGCGCATCGCGCGGCGGTGTGCTATACTGTACCTTTAGAATGGGTCGAAAGGGGGCATTTGCCGTGGAGCATCTTTCACACAGTGAGCAGGAGACCGAGCAGCTCGGCGAGCAGGTCGCCCGCAGACTGCCGCGCGGGACCGTCATCGCCTACACCGGCGAGCTCGGCATGGGAAAGACCGCCTTCACCCGCGGGCTTGCCCGTGGTCTCGGCTGCCGCGGCCGCGTCACCAGTCCCACCTTCACCATCGTCAACGAATACGAGGGGGATATTCCCCTGTTCCACTTTGACCTCTACCGCCTCGGCTCGTCGGACGAGCTGTTTGACATCGGCTGGGAGGATTACCTCGCGCGCGGCGGCGTGTGCGCCGTCGAGTGGAGCGAGCGGGCGGAGGACGCCTTCGACGGCTCCACCGTGCGCATCGACTTCCGGCGCAGCGCGCAGCACGACGGCTGGCGCGTCATCACCATCACGGGGGTGGACGGCTTATGAAAATTCTCGCGCTCGAGACCTCGGCGAAGTCCGTTTCGACCGCAGTGGTCGAAAACGGCGCGCCGCTGGCCTATGCCTATCAGTGCACCGGCCTCACCCACTCGCGCACGCTGATGCCGATGGTGGACGCCATGCTCAAAAACGCCGAGCTGACGCTCGGCGACATGGATGCGGTCGCCGTGGCCGCCGGTCCCGGCTCATTCACGGGCCTGCGCATCGGCATCGCCGCGGTCAAGGGCCTCGCCTGGGCAGCGGACAAGCCGTGCTTCGGCGTTTCCACGCTCGAGGCGATGGCGCAGAATCTCGCCCACATGGACGGTCTGCTCGTCTGCGCGATGGACGCGCGGCGCAATCAGGTCTACAACGCGCTCTTTGAAGCGAAAAGCGGCGTCCTCACCCGCCTCACGCCCGACCGCGCCATCGCGGTCGCGGAGCTGGCGGAGGAGCTGCGCGGCGAAACGCGCCGCCTTCTCGTGCTCGGCGACGGCGGACAGCTCTGCCGCGACGGGCTCGCGCAGCTCGGCGTGGAGAGCGAGCTGGCTCCCGCGCAGCTGCTCTATCAGAACGCCGTAGGCGTCGGCCTCGCCGCGGAGCACGGCACGCCGGTGAGCGCGCAGGAGCTTGCGCCGGTCTACCTGCGCATTTCGCAGGCCGAGCGCGAGCGCAACGCAAGATTACAGCAGGAAGCAACTCAAAAATAAATATATAGTTTACGGAGGAAGAAGCAATGGAATCGAAATTTGGCAGCAAGGTACACATCATGGACCATCCCCTCGTGGCGCACAAGCTGACGATCATGCGCGACAAGAACACCAGTGTCAAGGATTTCCGCGAGCTGGTCAGCGAGATTGGTATGCTCATCACCTACGAGGCGACCCGCGATCTTCCGCTCACCACCAAGCACATTGAAACGCCCATCTGCGAGATGGACGCCCCCACCCTTGCCGGCCGCAAGTTCGTGGTCGTCCCCATCCTCCGTGCCGGTCTCGGTCTGGTCGACGGCGTGCTGCGCATGGTCCCCTCCGCGCGCGTGGGCCACATCGGCATGTACCGCGATGAAGAAACGCTCGAGCCCCATCCCTACTTCTGCAAGATGCCCAAGGATGTGGCCGAGCGCGACGTGCTGATCGTCGATCCCATGCTCGCCACCGGCGGCAGCGCCGCCGAGGCCATCGGCGAGATGAAGAAGCGCGGCTGCAAGCACATCAAGCTCATGGTGCTCGTAGCCGCTCCCGAGGGCATCGAGCACATCCAGAAGCTCTATCCCGATGTAGAGATCTACGCCGGCGCGCTCGACGACCACCTCAACGAGCACGGCTACATCGTCCCGGGTCTCGGTGACGCGGGCGACCGCATCTTCGGCACGAAGTAAATTCTCCCACCCCGCGGCGCCGTCCACGCCGGAAGGCGCGTTCAAGCGTTTTGCGCAGCAAAACCTTGCCGCAGGGCGAGTCAGCGGCCTGCGGTTTTGATCCCCGCAGGGGTTTCGCGCCGCGCATCGGCGCGAAATCGCGGGTGACCGCATTTTCGGCACGAAGTAAGCGACCCCACCCCGCGGCGCCGTTCCGGCGCTCTGCGCGGTAGACTTTTATCACAAACAGCAATTTGAAAGGAAACCATTGACCATGAGTGCATCGAGAGAAAAGAAGGCTCGTCAGGAGCTGAACGAATCCGGCTACGTCGATCCCCGCAAGGCCCGCGAGGCCGAGGAGAAGGCGAAGGAGCGCCGCTCCACCCGCATCTACACCGCCGTCATCGTCGCCTTTGTGCTGCTCGGCGTGGTGCTCTTCGCCTCCGGCCGCATCCAGGCGAGCAACGAGGCAAAGGAGACCGCCCGCATCGGTGCGGAGAGCGCCGTGACCATCGACGGCGAGGACTTCAGCGTCAACGATGTGGCTTATTACTATGGCAGCATTTACAACACCTTCGCCAACAACGGCAGCTCCTTCGGCTTCGACAGCAGCAAGAGCGCCCGCGAGCAGCAGTACACCGAGGGTAAGACCTGGCACGACTACTTTCTGGAGTCCGCGCTGGACTACATGAAGGAGAGCGTTGCCGTCGCCCACGCTGCCGAGGCTGCCGGCTTTGACGGCGCCGAGCAGATGGACTCCGCCGAGCAGAGCAATCTGTCCATGGTCGACCTCTATGCCTCCTACAGCGGCGCGACCCGCGCGCAGTACCTCACCGCGATGTTCGGCAAGTACATGACCGAGGAGGCCTTTGTCCGCTGCGTCCGCCGCAACGCACTCGCGAGCGCCTACCAACAGAGCTATTCCGACAGCCTGACCTACTCCGCCGCCGACCTGCAGGCCGCCTATGACGAGGATCCCGACGCCTATTGCAGCGTGGACATCGAGTACGTCTCCTTCACGACCGGCCTTTCGAGCGACGCCACCGATGAGGAGAAGTCCGCTGCGATGGAGGAGGCCAAGACGAAGGCCGAGGCCGTGCTCGCCGCCTACGAGAACGGCAAGAGCTTTGAGGAGAGCGCCGGTGACGGCACTTACGCCCACCGCACGAACGCCGACCGCAGTGTGACGAGCGAGATGCTCACCTGGGCATTTGCCGCCGACCGCACGGAGGGCGATACCACGGTCGCCGAGCAGTCGAACGGCTATGTCGCCGTTCTCTTCCACTCCCGCAGCCGCGACGACTATCACTCCGTCACCGTCCGCCACATTTTGGTCGCGGACGAGCAGACCGCCGCCGACATTTACTCTCAGTTCAACAACACCGGCGACAAAACCGAGAATGAGTTTGCCACTCTCGCCGCCACCAAGTCCACCGACAGCGGCACCGCCTCCAACGGCGGCCTTGTGAGCAATATGCGCAAGGGCGCGTATGTCCAGCCCTTTGAGGATTGGAGCTTCGATCCCAGCCGTCAGAGCGGCGATACGGGCATCGTCGAGAGCGAATACGGCTTCCATGTGATGTACTTCGTGGAGACGAATGAGCTTCCCTACTGGGAGTACAAGGCCACCAACACGCTCAAAAGCAGCGCCGTGAACGACTGGTATGACGCCATCACCGACGGCGTGACCGCCGAGCAGCTCGACGCCATCGAGTACGTCGGCTGAGCACATCCGCAACGCGGCAGGGACCGGCAAGGCTGCCGGTCCCTGCTTTTTCAAGAGGAATACCTATGGAAAATCAATTCTTACGCACCGAAATGGTGCTCGGCGCGGACGGCATGGACGCTCTGCGCCGCAGCCACGTCGCCGTGTTCGGTCTCGGCGGCGTGGGCAGCTACGCGGTCGAGGCGCTGGTGCGCTCGGGCGTGGGCGAGCTGACGCTCATCGACGACGACACCGTGGCGCTGACGAACCTCAACCGCCAGCTCGAGGCGCTGCACTCCACGCTTGGGCAGAGCAAGGCGGAGGCCATCGCCGCGCGCTGCCGCGACATCAACCCCTCGGTCGTCCTCCACCCCATCGTGGGACGCTACGAGGCCGCGGGCCGTGAGCGCTTCTTCGACGCGAAATACGACTACATCCTCGACTGCATCGACCTTGTCTCCTGCAAGCTCGACCTGATCGAGACCGCGCTTGCACGCGGCATCCCCATTCTCTCCGCGCTCGGCACGGGCAACAAGCTCGACCCCTCGCAGCTTCAGATCACGGACATCTCCAAGACCTACGGCTGCCCGCTCGCGCGCGTGATGCGAAAGGAGCTCAAGGCGCGCGGCATCCTGCACACGCGCGTGCTCTTCTCCCCCGAGCTGCCCGCCGCAACGGAGCAGAAGGAAACGCCCCCGCCCGGGCGGCGCAGCGTACCGGCAAGCCTCACCTGGGTCCCCGGCTGCGGCGGACTGATGATGGGCGGCGAAGCCGTGCTCGACCTCGTGCGCCGCGCAAAGGAGGAGGTCAAATGATGCTGCTCGGAAGCCTTGTCAATATGCTCGCCATCTTCGCCGGCTGCTTCGTCGGCGTGACGCTCGGGCGCTTCATCCCCGAGCGCTTCAACTCCGCCATTGAAAAGGGCATCGCCCTGTGCGTGTTCTACATCGGTCTCGACGGCGTGCTCGCGGGCAGCGATACGCTCGTCGCCATCCTTTCCATGGTGCTCGGCGTCATCCTCGGCGAGCTGCTCGACCTCGACGGGCGCATCCACGCGCTCGGCGACTGGGTGGAGCGCCGCTTTGCGAAAAAGCAGTCCAAGACCTCCATCTCCGAGGGCTTTGTGAACGCCTCGCTCCTCTTCTGCGTGGGCGCCATGGCCATCATGGGCGCGCTGGACTCCGGCCTCACCGGCGACCACGCGACGCTCTACGCCAAGTCCACGCTCGACGGCATCACCTCCATCGTCTACGGCTCGACCATGGGCGCGGGCGTCGCGCTCTCGGGCGTCGTGGTGTTTCTCTATCAGGGGCTCATCACGCTCTGCGCGTCGTTCATCGCGCCGTTTCTCAGTGAGGTCGTCATCGCGGAGATGAAGTGCGTCGGCTCGCTGCTCATCATCGGTCTGAGCTTCAATATGCTCGGCATGACGAAGATCAAGGTGATGAACTATGTCCCCGCCGTGTTCTTCCCGATTTTGCTTTGCACCTTTATGTGAATAGCTGTAAAGGAACCCCGCCTGTCGACAGGCGGGGTTTTCTTATTTTGTTTTGCTTCGGCTCTGCCGCCAGCCGCGCCAGAGCGCGGCGGTGAGGACGAGGAGGACCGCAAACAAGCCCGTGCGTATAAGGTCCAGAACATGATGTGCCGCATAGTACATCGGCTCAAGCGCATAGGTGTAATTCGCCGCGATCCAGCGTATCCACGCGGACTGTGCCCAGCCGACGACAAAGAACACGAGCCAGCCGCCGCCAAGCCACTCAAGCTGCTTCCTGCTGCCGGACAGTATCAGCATCCGGTAGGAGCGCAGCGTACACAGCAGCATCACAAGCAGATACAGTGCCTGCCCCCACGCTATTGCAAGGCGCATATAGTTCATCTCCGCCGTCCACCGGAAAGTAAAGAAAATCGTTGTCCATGACAATCCTGTCGCGTAGCGCAGATACAGCTCTACCATCAGATACATCACCCACGCGCACCAGAGGCCCGTGCGGTGCCTGACCGTCAGGCAGATGGTGCCGCAGACAAACAGCGGCAGCGCCAGTATAAAGCCGGCGAGCGTTCCGGCGAAGAGCATGATGAGTATCCCGATCAGCGCGCCGAAGCACAGCAGGATCGTGCCGACGATCTGCCGCGTCTCCCGCCGCGCCGCAGGCGCGGCGGCGGTGTACGCTCCCGCGCTCTCCTTGTCCGACGCTTCGCCGCGCGCAGCCTCCGGCTGTGCGCTCTCCCCCTTCACCAGCTCGTCGAGCGTCACGCCGAACAGCTCCGCGAGCCGCAGGAGCTTATCAAGCTCCGGGATGCTGGCGTCGGTCTCCCACTTGCTCACCGACTGGCGGCTGATGTCCAGCGCGTCGGCAAGGTCGCCCTGCGATAGATTTTTCTATGTGCGCAGCCGCGCGATATTTTGTCCGAGGGTCATAGGCATTCTCCTTTGCTTTGATGGCTCCAGCATAGCGAAAAGCCGCGGAAAAGTCCACCAAGCGGGCTTGAAAATTTAGCAACTGACGGTTGCAGGCCTCATTTTATCCGTAAAAGCAGGGTGTTTTCTATTCCGCGATGTACGGCAGCGCCCGCACGCAGAAGCGCGCCATATCCACATGGCTCTCGTCCGTAAACTCCACGCCCTCGTTTTTAAGCAGCTCCACCTGTCGGTTCGAGCCGCCGAAGGCGAAGGCGGGCGACACCGCGCCGTCGCGCCTGACAACGCGGTGACAGGGGATCACCCCCGGCTCGGGGTTGACGTGCAGCGCATAGCCCACCACGCGCGAGAGCCGCGGGTTGCCGATGGCGCGGGCGATCTGCCCATAGGTCGCAACGCTGCCGCGTGGAATGAGCCGCACCGCGGCGTAAACTCTCTCAAAGGTCGTCATGTGCTTCCTTTCTCTTTTTCAGCCAACGGGCCAGCAGCAGCCCTCCGGCAATGGCGAGCGTGTAAACCGCGAGGTACGGCAGATACATCGACAAAAGCCCCAACAGCGCCGACCCATTCGTTGCCGCGCCCGGCGCAATATTGCAGCCAAGCAGGAGCATCTGCAGGATCATGCCCGGCAGCGCGCGCAAAAGCATCGCCGCGCCGAGGATGGCGACCGCGTAGCCCGCCCATTCGCTGTGCTCCCGCACCGTCTCCCGCAGCGGCTTTCTCTGTGTCTCCCGGGAGCGCGCTTTCTCCGCGCCCTGCGGCGCATCCTCCGGCTCATCCCAGATGAGATAGTCGGTCGTCACGCTGAAGTAAGTACAGATCGCGCGGAGCCTGTCGAGGTCCGGCGCGGAGTCGCCGTTTTCCCACTTGCTGACCGCCTGGCGCGACACCTCAAGTATTTCGGCCAGCTGCTCCTGCGACAGGCCGCGGGAACGGCGCAGCGTCTGCAGCTTTTCTCCTAATGTCATATCGTGTTCCTCCATCGGTTTTGATGGCCCGAGCGTAGCAAATTTTCGTCCGAAGTGCCACCATCCCACGCTGGAATTTCCGCAACCAAACGTGGCAAGGGCCGTTTTACGGCGCTTTTTCATCCTTTTTCAGCAGAGCCGGCACATCCAGCTCCATGATGAGCAGGCTCACGAGCATCAGCGCCGCGCCGAAATAGCCGCGCACCGTCAGGCGCTCGCTGAGCAGGAAATACGCGAACACGGCGGAGAATACCGGCTCGAGCGTGAAGATCAGGCTCGCGTGGCTCGCCGTGGTAAACTGCTGCTCGACGCTCTGGATGACAAAGCAGATGCCCGAGCAAAACACGCCGAGGAACAGCGCCGCCGCCCAGACCCTGGGCGAGCCGGGCAGGCTCGGCGTCTCAAGAAGGAGGGACAACCCGAGCATCACCACGCCCGCCACAGCCGTCTGCAGCACGCCGAGGGCGATGGGGTCGACCTCCGGCTTCGCGACCGCCTTCTCCGTCACCATCAGGTCCACGGCGTAGAAGGTCGGCACGAGCAGGCAGATAATGTCGCCCAGCGCGGGGCGCAGCGCCTCGTTGAGCGTCAGGAGCGCCATGCCTGCCATGCACACCGCCAAGGCAAAGCCGAGCTTGCGGTCCGGTCGCTTTCGGTAAACGACGAACTCAAAGAACGGGGTAAAGAGAACGGTCATCGCGCCGATGAAGCCCGCGTTGGACACGCTGGTGTACAAAACGCCGTAGGTCGCGCCGAGGTAGATCGCCACGAGCGACAGCCCGACGAGAACGCTGTATCTCCATGTTTCGCGGCTCGCGCGAAGCACCCGCTTGTGAAACACCGCGCCGAGCACGGCGAAGGCCGAGAGAAAGCGGAAGGCGTTGAGCGTCACCGGCTGCATATCGCGCAGGCAAATAGCGATCAGGCAGTTGGAAATGCCCCAAAAGCCGGTCGCCAGCACCAGCATCATGTCGGCTTTTCTTTGACGGTCCATACACATTCCTCCGATTTGGTCAAAAAGACGCCCGCGGCGCGGGCGAACAATGCGATTTTAACACGAGATCAGCCGAAACGCAAGCCCGTGCTAAAAAAGCAGCAGCTCCTGCGAGCTGCTGCTTTTTTCAAACGGTTGGGTGAAATTACTTGATCTCGACCTTCGCGCCGGCTTCCTCGAGCTGCTTCTTGAGGGCCTCGGCATCGTCCTTGGAAATGCCTTCCTTGACGGCCTTGGGAGCGGACTCGACAAAGCCCTTGGCCTCGGCAAGACCCAGACCGGTGAGCTCACGGACGACCTTGATGACCTTGATCTTCGCAGCGGCGTCGAAGCCGGCGAGGATGACGTCGAACTCGGTCTTCTCCTCGGCAGCGGGAGCGGCAGCGCCGGCAGCGGGAGCGGCCATGGCGGCGGCGGAAACGCCGAACTCTTCCTCGAGCGCGTGGACGAGCTCAGAGAGCTCCAGAACGGTAAGGCCCTTGATCTCTTCGATCATAGCAGTGATCTTTTCAGACATTGTAATATCCTCCTGATTTAGATTGTTGTTTGTTTTGTTGTTTGGATGCCGGATTTACTCGGCAGCGGCTTCGGCCGCCTCAGCGGGAGCGCCGTCCTTCTCAGCGATCTGCTTGAGGACGCAGGCAAGGCTGGTGATGGGCGCGAGCATCGTGCCGAGCACCTGGGCCTGCAGGACAGGCAGTGCGGGGATCGCGGCGAGCGCATTGATGGTGGCCATATCGACGACCTTGCCATCCATGAAGCCGCCCTTGATCTCAAACTTGCCGTTGAGCTTCTTGGCATAATCGGCGATCACGCGGGCGGGAGCGACGGGGTCGCTCGCGACGGCGAGAGCCGTGGTGCCGTTGAGCTGCTCATCGAGCTCATTGAGACCGACGTTGTTGAAAGCAAAGCGAAGGAGCGTATTCTTGACGACGGCATAATCGACTTCGTTCTTGCGGCACTCGGCGCGAAGAGCAGTGTCCTCCGCGACGGTGATGCCCTTGTAGTCGACGATGATACCGGCGGCCGCGCCCTGCAGCTTCTCGGTCAGAGAGGCCACGATCGCCTGCTTTTCAGACAGGACTTTTGCGTTAGGCATTCTTGTTTTCACCTCCGTTAGATTTGCGGCATAGCTCCCTATGCCCGGGGAAAAGAGGCGTTCTAAAAAGGAAACCGTCCTCATGCCGAAAGACACAAGGACGGTGTAAGCAATCATAACGATTTGCCATCCTCGGCAGGACTTACGAGGTGTGACCCTCCCCTGCTGTCTTTGGAACGCTCCATTATTATATTCAGAGCCTGTACAAATGTCAAGCCCCAAATATCACATTTGCGCGCTCTTAGAGCTTCGCGGTGCTCATCTTGACGCCGGGGCCCATGGTGGAGGCGACGACGCAGGACTTGATATACTGGCCCTTGGCGGCGGCGGGCTTGGCCTTGACGATGGCGCCCATGATCGCGTTGAAGTTCTCGGTGAGCTTCTCGGGACCGAAGGAGACCTTGCCGATGGGGCAGTGGATGATGTTGGTCTTGTCGAGACGGTACTCGACCTTACCGGCCTTGACTTCCTTGACAGCCTTGGCAACATCGGGCGTGACGGTGCCGGCCTTGGGAGAGGGCATCAGGCCCTTGGGGCCGAGGACCTTACCGAGACGGCCGACAACACCCATCATGTCGGGGGAAGCGACGACGACGTCGAAATCGAACCAGTTTTCCTTCTGGATCTTCTCGACCATGTCCATCTCGCCGACGTAATCGGCGCCGGCCTCGCGGGCAGCGTCCGCCTTGTCGCCCTTGGCGAAGACGAGAACGCGCGCGGTCTTACCGGTACCGTTGGGCAGGACGATCGCGCCGCGGACCTGCTGGTCGGCGTGACGGGAGTCGACGCCCAGCTTGACGTGCAGTTCGACGGTCTCGTCGAACTTCGCGGAAGCGGTCTTGCAGATCAGGCCGAAGCCCTCTGCGGCGTCATACTGCGTATTCTTTTCGATCTGCTTGGCAGCATCCTGATACTTTTTACCTCTGAACATTTCCGTATACCTCCCTTACTCTTCGACCACGACGCCCATGGAGCGCGCGGTGCCGGCGATCATGCTCATCGCGGACTCGAGAGACGCGGCGTTGAGGTCGCGCATCTTCATCTCGGCGATCTTCTGAACGGAGGCCTTGGAAATGGTGGCGACCTTGGTCTTGTTGGGGACGCCGGAACCGGACTCGATGTTGCACTCCTTCTTGATCAGGACCGCAGCGGGAGGAGTCTTGGTGATGAAGCTGAAGGAACGGTCGGCATACACCGTGATGACGACGGGGATGATAAGGCCCATGTCGTTCTTGGTGCGCTCGTTGAATTCCTTCGTGAAGGCCGCGATGTTGACGCCGTGCTGACCGAGCGCGGGGCCGACAGGGGGCGCGGGAGTTGCTTTACCAGCGGGGATCTGCAGCTTAACGTAGCCGACTACTTTCTGTGCCATTTTAGGCACCTCCTTGATTATAAATGTGGTAACGGCCGCCCCGGAGGCGGGCCGCCCTTGGCGAGACGCACAGCGTCTCTCCCACTTTGCCGGGATACCGGCTCATCGCTTCTGGCGATTCTTGCTTATCTTTCGACCACTTCGACCTGATCGAGCTCGAGCTCGACGGGCGTTTCGCGGCCAAACATGGAAACGACCACGCACACGCGGTTCTTCTCCGGCTCGATCTCCTCGACCGTGCCGAGGAAGGTGGCCAGAGGGCCGTCCGTGATCTTGACCTGGTCGCCGACGTTGTAGGCCACGACGATCTCGCGGCGCTCCATGCCGAGGGCCAGGACCTCATCCTCCGTCAGGGGGATGGCGTTGGTGGCGCTGCCGACAAAGCCGGTCACGCCGCGGATATTGCGGATCAGATGCCAGGTGTCGTCCGTCATGACCATCTTGACCATCACATAGCCCGGGAAGGTCTTGCGCTCGACCTCCTTCACCGCGCCGGATTCCGTGACCTCGGTCACCGTTTCCATGGGGATCTGGATGTCGAGGATCATATCCTCCAGATGGCGGTTCGCTACGAATTTCTCGATGGCGGTCTTGACGGCGTTTTCATAACCGGAATAGGTATGGACAACATACCACTTCGCGTTATCAGCCATTTCCTGCGCCCTCTTAGCCGGCGAACACGCCGAGCAGAGACTTGACGGCCAGCATAGCCACGGCGTCAAAGATCCAGATGCAGGCACCCACGCACAGGGAGCACAGAAGCACCGTGCCGGTGTTCTTCGCCGTATCCTTGCCGGTGGGCCAAACGACCTTTTTCAGCTCGCTTTTCATTTCGCGGAACCACTTGCCGCGATCCTTTTTCTTCTCTTCTGCCATTGTTACACTACCTTTCCTAACTTACTTGGTTTCGGTATGAACGGTGTGCTTTTTGCAGAAGCGGCAATACTTGTTCAGTTCAAGCTTGTCCGGGGTATTCTTCTTGTTCTTCATCGTATTGTAGTTTCTCTGCTTGCACTCGTTACATCTCAGAGTGACCTTCACGCGCATAACGGCACCTCCTTATTATGGCAGTTTCCCGTCCTGCGGGACTGCCGATTGCCTCCCTGCTCTTGAATTAAGAGCGGCTCTCCTTCGCGGCGCGAAAAGCGAAAAAGCGCACAAAAAGAAAGCCCTCTTTCACAGGTAAGTAAAATAGTAGCACAAGGCAAGCGTCCCGTCAAGCACAAATTGCTTGAAAAATGAGAAATTTTCGCTATAATGGTGTCACTACAAATGCTGAGAGGTTGTTGCATGAAAATTATGGCCATTGACTACGGCGACGCGCACACCGGCATCGCCGTCTCCGACGCGCTTTTGACGCTCGCGGGCTTCACCACCGTCATCACCGCCTACCGCCCCGAGGCGGTCGCGGCGGAGATCCAAAGGCTCATCGCCGAGCACGGCGTCACCGAGCTGGTGCTCGGCCACCCGCTGAATATGGACGGCACGCGCGGCCCGCGGGCGGAAAAGGCGGAGGGCTTCGCGGCGCTGCTGCGCGAGACGACCGGTCTCCCCGTCACGCTTTGGGATGAGCGGCGCACGACTGTGGACGCGCACAATATCCTCATGGCCGGCGGAAAGAACGCGAAGCAGCGCAAAAAGACGGTGGACGCCGTAGCCGCGAGCCTGATGCTCGAGGGCTACCTCACCTTCAAAAAGCGGCAGAAATAGCGGAAAAAGGAAGCGCAGGCGCGCTTCCTTTTTTCCATCGTTTTTTTCTCTTGTTATTTATCGGTTATTCCGATCACTTTTTGAATTTGCGGATCGTCTCCGCCATGATCGTCTGGCGCAGCAGCAGGCTCACGCCGAGATAGACCGCGCAGCCTGCCACGCCGGTCAGGCCGCACTTGACGACCAGCATCAGCTTGCTCTCGTCCGCCGTGACGAGCAGCGCGTGCCCGCCGTAGAGCACGAGCGACATCGCCGCCGTGGCGGCAAGCCCTTTCAGAAGCGGCACGAGACGGACGATGCCCGTGCCGCGGAAGAGCTGGGCGATCATCGCCAGCGCGCCGATCGTCAGCGCGATGGAGGTCGCCGCCGCCACGCCGGTATCGGTGCGGAACACGCGGTTGAGCACGATGTTCAGCGCCAGTACACCGAGGTTGATGAGTAGCGGCACGAGCGTTTTCTTCATCGCGTAGTACGCCTTATTGAGCAGGTCGAGCACGGCGAACGCGCTCATGCCGAGGGCGTAGCGGGCGAAGATGCTGCCCGTCATCTCCGTGGACGCGGCGGTGAAGCTGCCGCCCTCGAAGATCACGCGGATGATGTCGGTGCCGAAAGCGCACATCATCGCGCAGACGGGGAAGATAAAGAGCAGCGTGTTCTCCGTCACATTCCAGATATAGCCGAGGTAGCCCTTCGCGTCCTCACGGGTGAACTCGCGGTTGAAGCGCGGGAACATGACCGCGCTGATGCTGTAGAGCACGC